>JAEIGA010000360.1_pt1 | contig 66284 bp, 53 predicted proteins | sample 9270691 | NCBI WGS metagenome assembly JAEIGA01 (sample SAMN17057246, study PRJNA624740) | gut metagenome | biome: biome; isolation source: fecal sample | host: Bos grunniens | place: China: Xizang | collected 2019 | reverse complement strand
CGTCGTGTATTCAGCAAATTGCTTGCTAACGACATCTTATCAGTTCAAGCTATGAACTTACCTGTAGGTAAATTGTTCTTCATCCTCCCTGTAACTTCTGAAAGAGAATGGGAAGGTTCTATGGAAGAAGGTAACTTAACTGGTTCTCACAAAGGTTTAATGGGTTATAACCGTGTAAACCGTCATAAAGAAGGTGCTATCGAACCTCGTTTCTATCTTCCAGATGATGTTGTAAACGAAGGCGCAACTGTTGTTGAATATATGCAAAAATCTTTGTATGACTTGTTCTACAATGACTTCTTGTTTGACAACTCTAAAGGTAAGGTATCTATCAAAGTTGGTAATGCTGTTGCTCAAAAATTAACTATGGCTGGCATGGAACCAATGGGAGAAGGTGATGTTCTTAAGAGAAGTTTCGATAACACTGTTCGTAATATGATTATCGCAGTAGATGGTTTCTCTGCTTTCAATGCAAGCAAATTAACTGGTCCTGATGGTAACGAAATGGACACAGAAGCTTTCTTAGCATCTTTGAAAGTTGTTGCAAAGGACGCTATTGCAGCTGAAGGTGTTACTACTGCATTTGCTAAAGGTGAAAACATTCCTTTCCGTGTTGTTACTCAAAAGTATGGTAAAGGTATCGTAGAATACAGCAATCCTTGCGATGCTAAAGGTGTTATCTACCTTGAAGTTGACCTCGCTAAACCTTGCGCTGAACAAGGCAAGACTATTGATGGTTACATTGGTGTTGATGCCGCTAAATTAGAAGGTAAAGCTGCTGATGATTTATTCATGGTTGCTTGGGCACAATACGATTCACTTGAATTAGAAACTGAAATCGGTGAAGTATCTTTCAAACTTGATTCAGTAACTGTTGCAGTTGAAGAACGTAAATTACGTGCTACTTGGTCTCCTGAACTCGCTCAAGACGTATCTGCATTCCATAACATTGACGCTGAAGCTGAATTAACTTCTATCCTTTCAGAACAAATCGCAGCTGAGATTGACCGTGAAATTTTACGTGACTTACGTAAGGGTGCTCCTTGGCAAGCTCGTTGGGATGTAAATGGTTGGAGACGTATGGCTGCTTTCTCAACTAACTACACTCAAAAGGATTGGAATCAAGAATTGATGACTAAGATTAACCAAATCTCAGCTCAAATTCACAAAGCAACTCTCCGTGGTGGTGCAAACTTCATCGTAGTTTCTTCAGAAATTTCTGCATTGTTTGACAACCTTGAATACTTCCACGTATCAGATGCTTCTGCTGAACAAGACCAATACAATATGGGTATTGAAAAAATCGGTTCATTGAGCGCACGTTACCAAGTATATCGTGACCCATATGCACCTCACTGGTCAATGATTATCGGTCACAAAGGTAAGAGCTTGTTAGATACAGGTTATATCTACGCTCCTTATGTTCCAATGCAATTAACTCCTACTATGTATAACCCATTCAACTTTGCTCCAGTAAAGGGTATCATGACTCGTTACGCTAAGAAGATGGTTAACAACCGTTATTATGGTCACATCCATGTTGATGGTTTAACATATTGGAACATCAATGAATTACGTTAATATTCGTAACTCAATAAAAAAAAATAAGGATTCTTTCGAATCCTTATTTTTTTTTGTTATTTATTAACACTCACATATGTATTTGTTGAAATTACTACTGTAGTCACAGTATCAAAATCTGAAACTCTAAATATGTTTGTATAACTCATTGCTGATTGTAAATAAGCTATCATGTTTTCAACCCATTTATCAAGATTAGTTGTAACATTAATATATTTAACAATTCCCTCAGCTGTCTTTTGTTTAGCACCATACATATCAATTTGTCCTTGTTTTGATGCCATACCATAAAAACGTTTTTTTAATTCATTTGCTGAATAAAGTTTACCATTTTCTTTATCAGTTATAGTAAATATACCATTATGTTCAACTACTTTATGACGTGATAATGGTAAAACTTCTTTATCCCCAAAATACATTTTACCTGCACTCTCAACCAATGATGAAAAAATCCCACCAATCATAGCATAATCAGCACCTAATGCAAGTGCTTTAATAACATCTGAATAGTTTCTAACACCACCATCAGCAATAATTTTAGGAAGAGCGTCCATAGAAACACCCATTTCTTCTGCAATTTGACGCTTTATTAAATATGTTTCTTGCACTAAAGATGCTAATGGATAATGTATTGACGTATTTGAAGTAGTAATACATCCCATTCCTGCGCCAACTGAAACTCTTACGAAATCAGCCCCACAATCTACAACTTCTTTATACGTTAGTGGGTTTGCTATATTACCAATCATAATAACAATATTTTTGTCTCCCCAATTATCTTTAGTTTGTCTAACCAAATCATAAAGTTTTTGCATATGACCATTAGCAATATCAATCAATACTTTTGGGGCAATATCGTTATCAAATTTTTCCACAAAATTGTTTTCAAATTCTTGTAAAGAAAATGCAGCCCATTTACCTTTTAATGCAAATTCCTTTCTTTTATCAAAAGAATAAGAACGTGGTAAAATTGCATTAATTTTATTTGTTTCAAATAATTCAAAATTTTCTTCACTAACAACACTACTCATAGGCGCAGTAAAAATTGGTAATTTCCCATCATTTAAATATGGGTTACAATCTGCTCTATGCTCAACAGTTGTTATAGGTGCTGGTACAATAGTAATATCATTGTACGAATATTTCATATCTTTTATTAACATATTTCAATTTTTTTATTTATTATCTGTTGAACCAAAACCACCCTCACCACGTTCAGTTTCGCTTAATTCAGTTTTTTCAACTAATTTTACAGTAGGATATTGTAAGCATACCATTTGTGCGATTTTATCACCAACTTTATAAGGAGCAAATTCTAAATTTCTAACTTTTTTAAGATAATCTTCTTTTGTAAGTTGATACAAATCAAAAGCATTTTCAGTTACTTGTTTCAAAGTAAATTTTTCATCAATTCTTGACATAATTGATAAACCATCCATAAAAGCTCTAATAGCATTTAATTCACTAACAGTTTCAAACGAATCTCTGTTTTTCATACAGATTAAAACTTCGCCCCTATAAATAGCACTATCAACAATTCCAACATGATTACACAAATACGCATCAGTTTTACGATTTGAACTTCTTACAAAAACAAAATCGCCAATATTAAAATCACTTTCAAAAGATAAACCTGTGTGATAGATATACATATCTTTTTCTTCATCATATTCAACTCCAATTGCAGTAATATCCATTCCAACATCACCTTCGTGAGCATATGTAGGAATTACTGCTCTTTCATCTAATTTTTTTACAAAAACCGTAATTTCTTTTTCCATATTTATTTAATAAATTTTAAATGTAAAAATGTTAATTCATTCGCTATTTTAACAATTTGTGCAAGAGGACTAGCAAAAAACTTCGCTTGGTCTTCGGTCTCTCTATCAAGAATTGTCATCGCTTCAATCTCTTCTGCTGTAAGTTTAATATCACATTCTTCACACAATGCGATGGAACGTAAACCCATTTTCATAGGATATGGGTATGGTGCATACTCGTATTGAGAAGGGTTATTGTCTTTAGTCTTAAACATTTCTGCTTTTGAAATATGACTTAATAAACAAACTTTAATTAAAGTGTCTGTGTTGATTAACATCCCTTCTGGTGCATTAAGTTCAGCAATTTTCAATGCGTTTGGTGTTAATGTTCTCATTATCGTATGTAACAACGTTCCTACGCCACCGTTAGTAATATTAAATGTTGCATACTTTAATTTGTCTCCCAATTTTAATTCTAATTGGGTTGTGTTTATTCCTAACTTTTGAAGTTTAAAAATAAACAAAGAATAGTTCTTTTCAATTAATTCACTACTTATTGCCATATTTTTATTTTTTTTAACATGGCAAATATATAAATAAAAACGGAAAAAAACAAAAAAAAGAGAAGGTTTTTCCCTCTCTTTTTATTTTTTTTATTATTCTCTACCCATCATTTTCAAATATTCTTTCACTCGTTGTTCACATACAGTTTTCAAACAATACTTGTCTTTGACTGTATTATGAAGATTTTCTTGTAACTTTTTTACGAGACTTCTATCTCTTACTAACCTCGTAATATATTTTGCCCATAATTTATGGTTTTTAGAACTATCAACAAGTAAAGCGTTACCATTTTCATTGATGTTACCACCTTTTTCAATCATTGGAATTAAATCCAATTGATAAGGACCGAAATTTTGTGCAATGATTGCTTTGTTAAAGAATCCACATTCGATTACTTTTAATTGCGATTTTTGCGCATTAAATTTGTTTTCTTTTAAAGGCACTAATAAAACATCAATATTGTTATAGTGAGTAGCATATTCGCTAATATCTTTTGTCCAACATCTGCGATAAGATTCATTGATATTTGGATATTCTACTTGTGGCATAAACATATGCAAGAATTGCGTATGTTGAGGACTTGTGATTTTATAATTGTTTGTTACAATCTGTTCATATCTGTACCATACACTTTCTTGTGGTTGAATATCTCTTGTTTTTGTTTCATTTGTTTGAGGGTTAATCATTGTGACAGTTCCTCGTACATCAAAACCGCATAAAACAATTTGCATTTGGTCAATTACATCTTGCGGTAAAGAAGCAACAACACCTTTTAAAATTTCAATATCTTTTTCATGTGAAGAACCGCAAATAATACCAAATCTCAATTTATCAGAATAAGTTGGTTTTGGAATAAATTGCTCTTCAGTTGGGTCAATAGCATTTGGAAATACTAAAACATTTTTATTGAAAGGTTTAATTGTATTTTTAAAAATCTCAGTTGTTGTTGTTACATAATCTGCTTGTTGAACATGAGCAATAATTGGTGCTTTCCAATTTTGTTGTTTTGCACTTAATGACATTGGATGGTCATTACCTAAATCCCAATAGTCATCAACATCAACAATAACTTTTAAACCTAAAAATTGAGCTAATGAAATTACTTTACATTCTTTATCCAATTGTTTATGGATATGAAGAATGTCATATTGTTGTAAGAACTTATCAAGTGGTTGGTCTTGTGGAAAATCATACATTATGTCAATTTTAAATAAATCAGAATAATTTTCAGCAATAAATTTATGTGGTTGTACTGAACGGAAATATCCACATCCAGACTTATCACTTGGGATAACTAAAATTTTGATTTTTTCTTCCATTTTTGTATATTATATAATATATTATTTTATATATAATAAAATATAATAAATATATTAAATAAATCAAGTATATTATTTATTATTTATCTAGAATATATTATATTTTATATATAATTTAATAATATAATAAAAAATATATAAAAAAAATGGAAAAAATCTTAACTGTTGTAATTTCTTCTAAAAAGAATGTGAAAGAATCAAAAGAATTATTGGATAATATTGAAAGCACAGTTGATGTTCCGTGCAATATTATGTTTATCCAAAATAATGGTGTTAGTTTAACTACAGTTTACCATGAAGCAATGTTAAAAGCAGAAACTGATATTGTTGTCTTTATTCACGATGATATTGAATTTTTAAGAAGTGGATGGGGAAGTGAACTCGTTAGAATGTTTAATGAACATCAAGATTATGGTATTATTGGAATTGCTGGTTCTGCTGAATTTGAATATAATGCTATGTGGTGGAACTATAAAAAAATTTATGGTCAAGTTTTACATCGTAATGAAGGACAAAGTTGGTTGACTTCTTTTTCGCCATTGTTAAAAAATGATTTGGAAGAAGTTTGTGTTATTGACGGGTTATTTATGGCTGTTGAGAAAAATAGAATATCCCAAAATTTTAATAAAGAAATTGAAGGTTTTAACTTTTATGATATTGATTTTTGTTTAAGTAATTTTTTAGATAAAAAAACAAAAATTGGAGTAACAACAAATATTCGTGTGGCACACAATTCTGTTGGGAATTTAAGCGAAAATTGGTATAAAAATAGAGAAATAATTAATGAAAAATATGGTAATACATACCCAATACACGTATGAAAAGATTAGATGAAATGACTATTTTTGAATTAAAAGAATATCGTGATATTTTAGTAATGTTAAAAGACAAGTATGCTAAAGAATGTAGATGTAATAATGAAGCTTATGATTATATCTCAATGTTTGAAGAAGTTAGTATTAATAATGTTTTTGGTGAAAGTTCCAAAAAATTTAATTACATTCAAGCTGAAATTGAAAATGTTGATAAAATAATTGAAAAAATTGTTTTTGGTAGATATGATAAAAAAAATAAGTAATTTTTTTAGTGGTTTATTTTATGGTTTAGCATCTGGATTTAAAAATGCTGAGAGTGAAATGTTTACAAGTAAACATTCATCAAATAGTGATTCAGGTTATGTTCAACAAATAAAAGAACAAAACGTTGGTAAAGATTTGTTAAAAGGTGAAGTAACTCAAGAAGTTGAGGATTTACGTTACAGCACTTATAAAGTTTATAGAGAATCAGACAATTATGAGTATATAGGTAATGGAATGAGTGTAAAAAAAGAAGTTCAACCATTTAACATTAACAATTTTACGTTTGTTCAAAAAAATAAGATTTTTTGTAAAGGCGTGTATGAATCGTTTGATGAAACAAAAGAAAATGATGCGGATAAGTTTACTTTAACTATTGTTTATGATAATACGCCTCGTTTTCGTTTAGAAAGATTTGTTGAGTGTTTAACAGTAAATGGTGTTAATGGAATTGTTGATATTACATTTAGATTTAATAAAGCATATGATTTAACTTCTCCAATTACAAAAATGTTTTTTAATGAAGTGATGAAATTGAAAAATAGTGAAAGAGGAAATGAAGTTTATTGTGATAACATTACAAGTTTGTGCTTTACAACATATAAAGCACAAGGTGAAGAGGATTTTGTCATGTATATTTTTAATGATTTAAAACCAAAGAGTTATGAGTTTTTTGATGAATATATAAACATTACATTTACCACAAAAGATTTTAAACGTGATGATTTGGCTGAAAAATTTTTCTCAAAAAATCAACAAGATAAGTATTCAACAAAAACTGAAAAAGAAAGGAAAATTAGTTTTGTAACGCATAATCCAAAATATAAATGTTCTGAATGTGGCGAAGAAATGAATCAATTTGACTATGAAATAACTTCTTATGATTTTGGAAAAGGGTTATGCATAAAATGTTTGGAAAAATACTTGACTTTAGACAAGTAATTTATTATAATTTAATAAAATTAATGAAATGAAAATAGGTATTGAATTAAATCACATAATTAGAGATGTCAATTCCCAAATGTTAAAATACTATGTAAAGGATATTGACAAAACGTTTAATGAAAAAAACGTTGAGAAAAACCTTGTATCGTTCATTGATACATTAGGTTTCAAATCTAAAAAAGCAAAGGATAATTTTTTGTATATTGATTATCCTTATGAAATTTTTGGGTGTGCTAATACAATTCACCGTAACACAAGTCCAATGCTTAATAAATGGTTAACAGAATTGGATAATGAAGGTTTGAATGGTGAAAATGTTTGTTTGTTTTCTTTAAAAGAAAATGCATTGACTATTCAATCTTCTTATTACTTTTTAAGTAAAATTGGTTGTAGAGTAAGAAATGTATTTTTCCCTAAAAATGGGGTAGATATGTGGAATAAATGTGATGTTATTATTACGACAGATGAACGAATAGTAAAAAGTAAACCAGAAGGGAAAAAAGTTGTTTTAATACAAACAAGAGACAATGCACATTTAGCACCTTATTGCGATTTAGTTTATGCGGCATTTACTGATGTTATTGAAGATAGAACATTTTTTAAAATGTTGACTAAAAATAGAAAAAAGAAGAGTTGGATGACTCGTTTCAAAAATAAATTTTCAAAAATTTTTAAATAAATGGAAGAAGACAATCGTGCATATATCCTCAATCTTGAAAATGTTATAAATTTCATTTTTGATGGTGAAGAAAGAAATAGTGATTCAGAGATAACTGAAATGTATGTAATGGATGAGGGCAGTAAAAATTTGTCACTATCCTCTAAACAAATGAGAGAAGTAAAGAGTGGTGATGTTTCAAATTATCAAACCATTCGTTACGATATAATGAAAATGTTAATGGATAGATTGTTTGATATTGAAAATGAAGAATTAACATTTGGTGAGACTGTTGTTGTGAATACAATGTTAACAGAAGGATTGATAACTGAAATTAAAGAAAATGATATGTAATATGGCTGAAAAAGATTTATTAGCAATTGAAAGAATACAATCAGAAATTGAACGTATTAACAAAAATGAAAATAAAATTTATTTCTTTGTAATTGACAGTGCTGGTTCTCCTAGCGGTTCTTTGGAATATATTTATAAGTTAGCGTATATTTTGAAATCAAATGGTTATAACGTTGCGATGTTATATCAGAAGGAAGAAGAATTTATTGGGGTTGAAAGTTGGTTAGGTGAAAAATATGCTGGTCTTCCACATTATGATATTGGTGATGAAGAAGTTAGTGTTGCTCCAAGTGATATTCTTTTCATTCCCGAAATTTTTGCTAATGTGATGATGCAAACACGTAAATTACCATGTAAACGTATTGCTATTTTGCAAAATTATGATTATATCTTAGAACAAATGCCTGTGTCTGCACAATGGGGTGATTTAGGTATTATGGAAGCAATTACAAATACAGATGCAAATGCTGAAAAGTTGAAAAATATTTTTCCATATGTAAAAACAAAGACAATTCATCCTTATATTGATGATATGTTCTATCCAACAACTAAACCAAAGAAAATGGTTATTAATGTAATCACAAAAGAACAAAAAACTATTAATCGTTTAATTAAACCTTTTTATTGGAAATATCCAATTTATAAGTGGGTTACATTTAGACATTTGAATGGTTTCCCAAAAGAAACATTTGCTGAAATGTTGAGAGATGGTGCAATTACAATTTGGGAAGATGATGAAACACATTTTGGTTATAGTCCATTAGAAGCAATGCAAAGTGGTTCATTGGTAATTGCTAAAACACCAGATAATATGCAAGAATGGATGGAGAAGGATGGTTCTTTACGTAATTGTTGTGTGTGGTTTGATGATTTTGATAATGTACATAAAATCATTGCAAGTGTTGTTCGTTCTTGGGTAACAAATAATATTCCTTCAGAAATTGAAGAATCTGCAAAAGATACTTTAAAAAATTATTCAAAGGAAAATACTACAAATGAAATTGTAGATTATGTAAAGAATGTCATTGATAATCGAAAGAAAGAAATGGAATCAATGATTTTAACAATAAAAAGTCAAAATAAAGAATAATATATGGAAGATAAGAAAGTTAGTGTTATTATACCGATTCATGAATACAATGAAGGAATGAAAGAAATGGTAATGAGAGCTGTTAAAAGCGTACCGTCAGAATACTTTTTATATGTTATTTGTGGAAATCCAAAGATAAGTAGTGATGATTTATCTTTTATACTTAAAGAACATGAATTAGGTGTTGTTGTTTCGCCAAATCATGGTAAAAAAGTTCCTACAGTTAGTTCAAGTTTTTCTTCTTTAATTAATTATGCTGTTGAAGAGTTAAAAGGAAGTGATACTGAATGGGCGTACATATTAGAATATGATGATGAATTTAATTCTTTATGGTTTGATGAAGTAAAAAGAGAACAAGCAGATAAACCAGATGTGAGTGTATTTTTACCTTTGACAGAAATCATTGATTTTGAGGCAAATAAGTTTTTGTCGTATGGTAACGAAGCACCTTGGGCATCTTCTTTCTCTAATGAAATTGGATATATTGATAATGAAAGTTTGCAACAATTTTTTGATTTTTATTTAACAGGTAGTGTTTTCAATTTGCGTGATTGGACATATGTTGGTGGTTTAAAAGAATCATTTAAATTGACGTTTTGGTATGAGTTTTTGTTACGTTTAACACACAATGACAAAAAAGCGTATGTTATTCCTAAGTTGGGTTATAAACATTATGTAAATCGTCCAAATTCTTTACATATGCTAATTAGTAAAGAAATGGATGCTGAAGAAAGTCAATGGTGGTATAACTTGGCGTTAGAAGAGTATACTTATAAGAAAGATAGAAAAAAAGAATATAATAAAGAAAAATAATAAAAAAAAATGATATAAGTTACTCATAAATTTATTTTTATGGGTGACTTATATTTTTTTTGTGCATCAAGATAGATAACACAAAGATTTCTTTATAGAAATGTGCAAGAAAGTGTATTAGACGAATACAAAAATTAAACTTCTTTGATGTATATATAAAAAAATATATTACATTTTAAGAAATGGGAAAAAGAGGAAGAAAAGCGGGAAAAGACCGTAAAGGATATTTTTATGAACAAGAAGAACAAGCAGTTATAGATTATGTATCTTCTGATGACCAATTAGAAAAGAATCGTATTTATTTAGAATGCTTACAACCAGCATTTACTAAAATGATTGAATCTATTATTAGGCGATATAATTTATATTTACCAGATGAAATATTTCAAGAAACATTTGATGATACAATGTCATTTTTATTAACAAAAATTGAACACTTTAAACCAGATAGTGGGTTTAAAGCATATTCATATTGTGGTACGATTTGTAAGAATTATTTAATATTGAAGATTAAACAGTATAATAATAATTTAATACGCAATGATAGATATGAAGTAATACAAAATGATATTGTTGATAATTTGAAATTTTCATATGATGGTGATAACGACCAAATACAATTTTTAACAGAATTGCTTGAAAACATTACAAAAGAAATTAGTGCAATGTTGGAATCAAAAGAAAGTTTTAAATTAAACGAAAACGAGATTAAAGTCGGTAATGCTTTGGTTAGTTTGCTTACTAATTGGGGTGATTTATTTGCAAGAATGGGAAGTAATAAATTTAATAAAAGCTCAATTTTAATGTTTATTAAAGAATTAACATTGTTAAGTACTCCTGAAATTAGAATGGCAATGAAGAAGTATAAAACAGCATATCAAGGTGTGAGAAAAAAATTACTTGATGATATTTATTAATAATAAAATATTATGAATTATGGCGAAATATAAAGTAGTAATAAATTCGTTAGAAAATGTAAGAGAATTATTACAAGAAGCGTATAATCAAGCAGACGAGCAATTAATACAATCACAAAACGAAATATCTAAATTATCAAATTCAACTAAACTTTCTGAAGAAATCATGGAATCTAAAGCAAAATATGCTAAAGCGATGAATGATTATTTAGGTATGAAAGATAAGTCTATTGCCAAAAAGATTGAAATTGCAAGATTATTAACTGAAATTTGTAAGCATAATGGTGATGCGAACAAAGGTAATGAAGAGAGTGCTAAAGCAATGACATTCGATTTCTCTAAAATTAGAGAAATGGTTGCCAATAGTGCAAATGAAAAAAAAAGTGAAACTATTGAATTAAAGAAGAAGTAATATGGGTAAATTAAATCAAGAACAAGAGGCAGTTTTGGCTCAAATTGATGCAATTATAACAATGCTTGAGCGTAATAAATTGTCGTTGGATATGTTCGATAACATTGAACTCTCATTTTCACCAATTAAATTATTGTTGACAATTTTAAAACGTTTTGGAGTAGGATATGATGAAATTGTTGATTGGTTAGCAAATTACATTGTTTATGTAACTCCAATTATTGAAATTGCAGTAAAAGGTATATTATTGGCTAAATTAAAGTCAAATATAGATTGTAATTTAGACCCACGCATCCCTCAATATTTAAGAGAAGAAATTGGGGGATGTACAACTACGCCTTTATTTGGATTAACTGGGGAAGGCAGTGGTAGTGAAAATGAAAATGAACGAGGCATTGAAGTTGATTTAAGTACTATTGATTATTATGGTATGTTACATAATTCACCTATGTCTGATGGTGGGCGTTTTAAATATTTTGGAACAAGTACATATTATAAGATTAAAGGTATTAGTGACCAAGTATTTTATAAACACGCTGATGCTATGCAATATTGTGTGGGTCAAGATGTTGATGATACTTTAATTGAAAAACACGCTGATATTGAGTCTATTTATGAATTAGTGAGAGCACGAGATTTAAATGCATTCCTTTGGTTTATAATACACAAAGCAAAATTCTTAAATGTTAGTACTTTAAATAGTGATGAATGTATTTTGAAAACTATAGAAGGACAAGATACAAATAATTCTATTTCAGTAGGTCAACCATTTGAGCAAATGGATGGTTCAAACAAATACGCTGTGATGGGTTTATGTATCAAGTATAAATCATATGGTTCAAATAATGGGGATATAAGAGAAAATGCAACACCAAATAGTGGTAAAAATGTATCAGATTTAGATGTTGGTCATGCTATTCAAAGTATGAGAGAAAATGTAAATCAAAATGAATATACTATAGTACCTACAACTAATATTTGGAATGGTTGTAATTGGTATGTTGATAGAAGTAGATATTTTGATTTTTATAATAAAAAAGAACGAAATTATGATAAAGAATTTGCGTTATTTCGTCTTTCAATGAAAACTATTGATGGTAGAAATACCAATAAAATGCTTTTTACTATTAAACCAGCGCCAAATGTTATTGTGCCTAAAATCACAATTGACCCTAAAATTGAAAAAGTTGAAGATAAAAGTAAATTAAATTTAAATTTTGAAGGTGATGCTCCATGGAATTTCCATAGGGTTGTTTTTGATGTTGATGGTAAAAAAGATTTTTGGGGTAAGTATTCTGTAGTTGTTGGCGATGAAGAAAAAAAGAATGGGGATGAGGACAATGATTATCGTATATATAAAGTACTTAGTCCTCATGATGCTTCGGGTAAAAATAGTGATGACACAAATATTAGACTTTATGTTAATAAAAAAACAAGAGAGTATAAATTAGTGCCTATAGGTAATCAAAATATTAAAACTGTATTATATGAATGTTATCCTGGTTTCACAGTTTATGAATTTAATTATGATTATATAATGGGTATTCAATTATTTGATGCGACAGTCATAACAGCACAATTAATTGAAGGTTTGGCAAATATTCGTTTTGGTATTAGTGTGAATAAAACAACATCAGATTATCAAATGCGTATTTCTGAAATAGTTAAGAAAATGTTAGAAGAGGAGAATTATGGTTCAAGCGATTGTTTCTATACTTTTTCTAACGAAGAATATGATAGAATGCAGACTGAATCTGAGTTAAAACGGGCACAACTTTATCCATTTCAAAACACACAGAATAAGGCAACTAAAGTATCGTCAGCAAATGATATAATGGGTTTGTTGAGCGAAATTGATAACAATGCATCATTGGAAGAAAATGTTAGTACTATTAGTAGAGCATTAACACAAGCAAGTGCAAAGATAACTGAAGAGGCTTTACCAGAAGACAAATATGCACTTGAATTAGATTTTATTACAAAGGGTATTGAATTAATTACTTCTATTTTTGTGGAGGCGTTGTTAAGTCCAAAATTATTGATGGTATTTTTGGTAAACCAAAAAATTATGGGTGGTGAAAATGCTAAAGATTGGGATTTAGAATATTTATTAGATGCTTTTTTAAATATCATTATGGCTTTAGTAGATGAATTGATAGAGATTATTATTCAGAAATTATTAGAATTTGTAATGGAAAAAATACAAGATTTGTTATTAGCCGCAGCTAGATTACTTTTATTGGAACAAGTGGAATATTATGCTCGTTTAATGGCACAAATGCTTAAAGCTTGTATGTTTAAATTACCTAATAATCCTAATCTCGCTTCTACTTTGGATTATGTTGATTATGCTGATATTGACCCAAATAGTGAAGCACCAGCTAAAGAATGTTAATAATGAATAAAATATATATGTTATGATTGGTATAAAAGAAATTGGACAGACATTTACTACAACTTTATCGTCTTTAAGAAAACCAGCTAATGTAATTTCAGCAATTATTATGTTATGTGCTATGGTAAGAAGACCAGGATTATCTTGTTTAATGTCAACAAGCAATATTTTACAAGATATTGCTAAAAGGGGTTGCCCAACAGGTCCGTTACCAGATGGTTCACCTAATTTGATGAATGAATTAGTAACATCTATTGTTTGCGAAGTTTTTAGGGCAATTAAAGAAGATGCTAATATTCAGATTGCAATGCCTCCTGGTGCATTAACAATTAATGCTACTGGAAGTAATGCTGGTGGACCAGTAACTTGTGTTGGTACTAATATTATGCCAGGAAGTGGTGTTGGGGTTGTACAATAAATGTGTAAATATAAAATGGTATGAAAGTAGAATTAATGTCTAATGCTGAAATAAAAATTCATATGAAAGAAATGGAAAATGAATATGAGGCATTACAAATGAAAATAAAGCAATGTATGCTTCGAATGGGAGAGTTAGATAAAAACTATATTAAGGCAAAAGAAGTATTACAGAAAAGAACAAAAGGATGGGTTTAGTGTATGGGAAATAGAATAGATTATGCTTTTGGAAAAGGGACTGAAGAAAGGTCTAAGGATGTCGTTATACGTATTGGTGAAGTGATTAGTGTAGATGATGAATATCATGGAATGCGTATTAAAGTAAGATTAGAACAAGATAATGGTGTTACAAGCGACAAAATACCTTATGCGTTTCCTTTATTACCTAAAACATTACAAAGCATACCTAAAATTGGTGAAGCCGTTTTGATAATTTTATCAACATTGAGCAATAAAAATAGTATTAGGTATTATATTGGGCCATTAATTTCACAACCTCAATATTTTCATCAAGAATATTATAATGGTGGTAGAGGTACATCAAGTTCTTTATTACAAGGTTCATTGTCAAAACCATTAGAGACAATTGACCATTATGATGAAACTAAAGGTGCATTTCCAGAAACAAATGATATTGCTTTAGTTGGTAGAAAAAGTGAAGATATTGTATTAAAAGATGGTGAAATTGCAATTCGATGTGGTATTAGAGGGCAAAAATTATTTGATGTTTTTAGTCCAGAATATTATGATATAGATAAATTTTCTTCTTTGAAAGGCGATGTGGTTTTTAATAAAACAAATCCCGCATATTTGCAATTGAAATATCAAAGAGGAATTTGTAAAGGTAATAAACAAGTTGCAGATAGTGTCATTAATGTAGTTGCAGATAAAATTAATTTAATTTCACATAAAGATAGAGAAAGTTTTGAATTAACAGACCAAAAGGATTTAATAGTGCCAGAAAATTTAGATAATATTATGTCTAAATTACATCAAGTTCCTTATGGTGATGTGTTAAAAGAAACTCTTATCAATGTTTATGCAGCCATTAAGAATCATACGCACCAATACCCAGGTTTACCTCCAGTGGAGTGCCCATTTATATTGAAATTAGATTTAAAAGATTTAGAAAATCTTTTATCTGAACATGTGAGAATTAGTTAATATTTATTATAAAAAGAATACTTACAATGATATTAAAAACATATTTAGACAAAGTTAATACTATAGTGGAAGAATCAGAAATTAATACTGGTTTAAATCCAATAAGCGAATTGATGTATGGTGCAAATACTACACGTACTTTAATTCATTTTGACGTATCTAATATCAAAAAAGAATTAGATAGAAATGGGGTTACTGATTATAGTAAAGTAAAGCATAATTTGAAGATAACAAATTGTGGTATTATTGATAATAAGGAATTGTATCGAACAGAAGATACCATATGGGGCAATGGTGTTAAATTACATGCTTCGTCATTTGATTTAATTTTCTTTTTAATACCACAAGAATGGGATGAGGGAAAAGGATATGATTATTCATTAACTGGTTTTCAAAATGTTACAGTAAATAATTTAGATTATGACATGAGTAAATTAATAGTTACTGATGGTTGTAATTGGTATCAAGCAAGAAATGGTTATGATTGGAGTGAAAAAGGTGTTTATGACAATCAAACTCTCTCCAAAGAATATGATAAATTTGCAGTAAAAGAAAGTGAAATTATTATAGCAAGACAGCATTTTGATAAGGGTAGTGAGAATATTAATGTTGATATAAGTGAAACAGTTAATAAGTTTTTAACTGAAGAGTTACAAAATTATGGTATAGGAATTGCTTTTACACCGTTAATGGAATTAACTGATACTGACGATGAAAATTATGTTGGTTTTTTCACTAATCACACCAATACGTTTTTTGAGCCACATTTAGAAACCATATATGAAAATACTATTATTGATGATAGAAATAATTTTTATTTGAACAAATTAAATAGATTGTATTTATATTGCAATATAGATGGCTTTTATACTAATTTGGATGAATTACCTACTTGTACCATAAACTCGTCTGAAATGGACGTAAAACAAGCGTCAGAGGGTGTTTATTATGTTGAGTTAATGTTACCAAGTTCAGAATATGTTGCAAACACTATGATGTATGATATTTGGAGTAATTTAAAATATAATGGTGTGCAATTGGATGACGTGGAGATGGATTTTGTAATTAAACCATCTAACCATTTTTTTCAAATTGGTAACGCTGTTGAAAACAGTCAGAAATTTTCGCCTTTGTTAAGTGGTATAAAATGTGATGAGAAAATTTTACGTGGGGATAAACGTAAAATAATTGTAACTTCAAAAAATGAATACTCTAGAAATAAAGCAAGTATTGTTAAAGATTTACAATATAGGTTATATGTTAAAAGTGGTAAAGATGAAATTACAGTTATTAGTTATCAAAATGTAAATCAAACTTGTTTTGAGAATTATTTTATTATAGACACTAAAATGTTAGTACCACAGAGATATTATATTGACGTGAAATATAATTATGGAGTTGAAGAGATATATCACAATGAAGTTTTATCGTTTGAAATCATAAATGATAAGGCAAAAAAGTACATTGAATAATATTTATTTATATGGAGACAAAAACGATATTACATATAATTTATATTGATTATTTTAGACACAGCATTCTGTAACGGGATGTTGTGTCTTTTTTTTAATACAACTTTAAAAAATAAAATTTAATATGGGAAGAAAGAAAAACATTCAAGGAATTGATGCTCATGAAATGGACTACATTAATGAGAAAATGGGTTATACTGTGGTTGATAGATGTGAAGATATTATTCGTTTTTCACGTTCAGTTGATTATAAAATCAATATCAAATGCAAAAATAAAAAACAAAAAGAATTTTTAAATTTATTAAAAGATGAAACTAAACAATTATGTTTTGGTATAGGTTCTGCTGGTAGTGGCAAATCGTATATAAGTTTGGCATACGCATTAGAAGCGTTAAAAGACCCAAGCACACCTTATAAAAAAATAATTTGTTTCGTACCTACTTGTGAGGCTGGAGCAATGTCAATTGGTTTTTTAAAAGGAACATTGGAAGAAAAAATTGAACCTTATTTGGAGGCTGACACATATACAATGATGAAAATTTTAGATAAAAGTGGAAATTATTCAACAAGACAAATAATTGACAATTTAATTAAAAGTAAAATAATTAATTATGAATTAGTTAATTTTGCTCGTGGTAAAACATATGATGACGCAATTATTTTATTGAATGAATCTGAAAATTATAGCAAGGAAGAAATTTTATTATTATTAACGAGAATTGGAGAGAATAGTAAAATAATTATTTCTGGTGATTTGCAACAGTTAGATAGAAAGGATATAAAAAGAAAAGAAAAAGAATGTGGACTACAATATGCTATGGAGAAATTAAAAGATTTAGATGAATTTGGTATGGTTAAATTTACTCCAGAAGATATTGTTCGTAATCCTTTAATAACTAAAATTATTGATATGTGGGACTAATATATCGAATGTATTGATGTTAAAAGGATTAATGTGATGGAAATAGAATATGTAATATCAAAATTAAAAAACGAGCAAATATAAGATTTGCTCGTTTTTTTATAGATATTTTAATATTTATAATATATAATAAAATAAATCATATATGAGTGAAACTAAGAATATACATTTAATAAATGCCCATTCTGTTGATAGTATACACAATGGTTTAATGGGTAAATTTCCATCTTCTGATAGAATAGAAGAAGGGGAATTAGCCGTTAATATTAAAAGCGGTTTAGAGCATTTAAGTGTAAAAGGTGAAAATGACATTGTTTCTTTCATTTTAAGCATAAATTTGGAGTTAAACAAAACAGTTACAGTAACTCTAGATGCAATTAAAGCAATATGGGAATCTAAGATTATCATATTGAACAATGAAATGCAATTGTTTAAAAAAGAAAAAATAAGTGAAAATGAATGTCAATTTTCTTTTTATGATGCTAAGATTGACAAAAATCACGTTTTGTCATTAAAAAAGAATGAAAAAACTGTATCTTACTTTTTAAGTGATGAAATTTTACATGATGTTTTTTCAACTTTTGATGGTATTGAAGTGATTGGAAATGGAACATCGTTAGATGATGTTGAACAAAAAGTTGGTAAGTTAGTGTATGATTCTACTTCTGATGAATATTATGCTTTATCTACAAGTAAAGAATGGATGACATTAACTAAATTCTATGTTGGAACTGACGAACCTGATTGTAAAGGTGTATTGTGGGTTGATGATAATTCACCACTTTTGTCAAGTAGAGAAAATGATGAGTTAAGATATTTACGTCAACAAATTTATCAATTAAATGTAAAAATTGCTGATTTGTATAACGTATATGAACATGGTGTTGTTCCAGGAGATTCATTATTTTCTGCTAAGTCAATTATGATGACAAGTGATGATTTAGAAGCACCAGTAGGTGGTGAAACAAGTAGTGAAGTCATTCAGTTATATACATACAATCCAAATCAAATAATTAAGCGAGTTGAAACTTACTATAATACAACATCAGAAGATGGTGAACCAGTTGGTGGTTCTTGGGAACAAACAATACCACAATTATCAGAAGATGAAAAACATTTATGGTTTTATAATAAAATTGTTTTGGAAAACGGAAATAATTTAATTAGTGATTTTAAGTATAAATTATGTACTTATAATGAATCTAAAGAATTAACAGACGTTTTTATTTATTATTGCGTAACACAAAATGATAATGCTGTTCCAGAAAAAACTTCTTTTTTCGCTTTAGAAAGAGGTGAAGATATTATGTCTTATTTAAATGAAACAGATAAAATTTTGTGGTGCTATTTAGAATGTGTTTATGCATATGAAAGACCTGATGTTGTTCTTGTTAGTGGTGGAACTGTACCTCATAACTGTGCTAAGATAGATACAAGAGAAAATTTTTCTAAAAATCGCACTCATTTATATAATGGTGAACTTTTATTTTATTCAGACCAAAAAACTTTTGCAATATATTATGATGGTGGATTTTTCTTACCGAAAGGAAGTGGTTCTGGTTCTGGTGGCGGTGGAGGCATCTCTGTAGATGATTTGTATACATTACCTTTAGAATATTTGATTTTTGCTAATGGAGACAAACAATATAACGTAAAAGTTACAGATACAAATAGATTATCTATTACACAACAAAGTGAAGATAAAAATACTATTAACTTTGATAGTCATGATAAAGGTAAAGTGTATGTGAGTCGTTTATTGACTTTAAATACAGTTTATGTTCCAAAAAACAATCAACCAGTTAGTAAGTCATTATGTTCTCACTGTTTTGTTGAATTATCAAATGCCTCAAGTGTAGATATAAATTTAAATGGTTTATATTTGTTATATACTGCTTGTGAAGAGGATAGTAAAACAAATGGTTATGTTTGGAAAGTGTTGCCATTAAAAGGTATTATTAAATCAAATGGTACTTTTTTAATAAGAGGTGAACAATGCCAAAAATACAATTCTTCTTTTATTAAAGTTGATAATTTTGACATAGAATGGTATGATGGCGATAATTTAATAACATTTGAACAACAAGGAGCATTTTATTTAGTTGGTGATGATGATATTGAAACTGTTATTAGTAATGGTTTAAAAAATCCTTATGATAGTTCAGCAATTCCCAAAGGTTATGTTGACTTGTTTGGTTATTGTTTTAATGGTGCGACAGTTCCAAGTGAAGGTTCTTCAATTTTGAATATGACTGAAGACAGTGATAATATTTTGATGATACGTTGGTTTATGATGGAACCAGCACAACAAGGACTTAAAGCATATGATAAGAGAAAAACAAGTGATTTGTGGTCATATATTGATTTAACCAAACAACCAAATATTATTGGCGAGAAAAAATCAATTTATTTTAGTGATGACAGAAAACTTTTATATGCACCTAAAGCATCTATGGATAACAAAAATTTCTTTACAACAAGAAGTAAGTTTAGAGATGATGAACCAAATATGGTGTTTATTGGGTTAGGTATCGAAGGTACTGATAACAGTCCAAATGGTACTACATCTACTTTCCATGAAAGTGGTGCTACACGTTGTTTTAATTGGGTTTCAGTTGGTTATTATGATGAATATGTTTATTACCGTAAAGTTGGTACTGAACAATGGTTAAAACAATATTCATTTGTGGAATCAGATTTTGCTAATGAAGATAAACGTAAATATTTTTATAAAAGATTGAGATGGTGTACATCAGATGGAAAATGGGTTACTACGCATAAAGCAATAATAAGTGGTTTGACTAAAGGTGAATATGAATTCTATATTAAACGTAATTTAGATGAGAAATATACAAGTCAAATAAACACATTTAAAGTTGCACACACTAATGATGTTACTAACTTTAGTTTTATACATACTGCTGACCAACAAGGTTTTAATTATCAAGAATATTCTGTTTGGGAAAGATGTTGCTATAAAATTGCTGATGAATCATCATTTGAATTTGTTGTAAATACTGGTGATGCAACACAAAGTGGTAATAGAGTTAGTGAATGGGTAGATTATTATGAAGGTAGACGTAGTATACGTGGTATTCCAGAAATGTATAGTATTGGCAATAATGATTTATGCGGATATGTTGATACTGAATTGACAGATGGTGAAGATTTTACTTCTAAGTATAATCATATTAATGTTAGACGTTATTTCACTTTTGAAATTGACCCGAATAATATTCCTATTTTCGATTGGGAATATTCTGCTACTGAAAAATATTTAGATTGTCCAATTGATTCATTATATTCATTTAATTATGGTAAGTATCATTTTGTTAGTTTAAATTCAGAAGTTGCTGTTGTGTCTAGTAAAATGTATCGTAATGGACATAATCCAAATTATAAGGGTGATGCAAGTTTTGGCGAACAAACATATAAGAAAATGGAAGAATGGCTTGTTAAGGATTTAGAAAACTATAAAACAAGAAATTCTGTTTCAGATTGTTCTAAATGTATTGTTTATTGTCATGAAATGCCATTTACTATTGTAGTAGAAGGATTTATTACAGGTGCAAGTGAAAGAGGTGGGTCTAAATTGAACACTTTGAATGCAAATGGACTATATCGTTTTTCAAGATTATTTTACAAATATGGTATACGTTTAGTGTTAGGTGGACATAAACATACTTATTCTATTAGCAAACCTATTTATGATGCGCCAATTGAATGGAACAGTGGGTGGACACCAAATAAAGCAGAATTTATGAATAATGAGGTTAATATTGAAGCGTCAAGAAAACCAGTTATTCAGATAACAAATGCAAATCAAATTGAAAGTAAATATAGCAATTTGTGCCGTTATCAAATTGTTAATAAATTTACAGCACCTACTTATGTTATGGCGCAAGCTACTGGATATAAATTAGTGTCTAATAAAGAGTTACCATCTTCTAATGATAATCGCACACCTTGGCTTTTGGCATATTATCCACAAACAAGTGCTGGTAAGGTAAATGGTGGGCAATATGAACCTATGTATTTGCGTTATGATTTAACTGATAATACAATTACAATTACAGCTAAACAAGTGTTAAATATATGGTTAAAACAAAAATTTAATTATAATAGTCAACAACTTGAACAAACTATAAGCAATATGACTTTATCAGACCAAAATAGTTTGACTTTGGATGCCGATTATAATATTTATAAAAGTGGTAGCACTCGTGAGAAATACATAATATATTTATAATATACTTATAGCAATGGGAAATATAAAAAAATATAATGGTAAAGAATGGGATGTTGTAGCAACAAATAACTCTAGGGATATTGTTATTGATGGACTTACAACAAACGAAAATTCAATGTCATTAAATGATGTTTTACAAAAACATAATGATGATATTGAAAAATTAAAAAGAAACGTTGCGTGGTTAGCATTGCATGGTGGCGGTGGTAGCGGCGGTAGCGGTGGTGGTGGAGGTGGCTCATACGAAGCCACTTGTACCATTAGTGTTAATGGTTCTGAAAGTAATGAAAATGAATTGTTAATTGGTAAAGATGATAAAATTGATATTTTGTTTTCTAGATTTAGTTCTAATGCTAAAAATAGTTGGGTAGTCGAAATACGTTTAGGTTCTGTTTTGGTTAAAACTTCATATGTGTCATCTTCAAATCCAGCTATCACATTAAAATATGAAGATTTAGCAAGTAAAATGTCAACTTTAACATCTTCTATTAGTATCACAGCTAATTATAATGATGACAATAAAGGTGTTTATGGTAGTGTATCTTATGTTAATAATTTAATGTTAAACACATGTGAATTAACAACAGAGGAAAGTATTAACGTAGAGCATACTGAAATAATGTCAACAACAATTACTTATGGTTATAAAGTTCCTAAAGTTGGTGGGTATAAGTTGGTTATTAAAGCATTAACTAATGGTCAAGAATTCGCAAGATATGAAGAAGAAATGACAATTGCTGTTGTTGAAGGTACATTACCTTATGTAATTGGAAATATTTTTGGAGATAAATTTGAAGGCGTATTTGGATTGTTCAGTTTTGAAACAACTTTTACTAATCTTGAAAGAACAGATTTAGTTGGTATGGTTAAACATGATATTACTGTTATTAGTGATACCATTGTTATTTCAGCGCCTAAAATGAGTGATGATAGGGAAAATCCAATTGACACTAGTATTGATGCGCAGTTGTATTTTGAATATACTGCAATTGTGTCTAGTGTTAAACTTTTTAATAGTGAATATTATACAATGTATAATGGTCAAAAGATTAAGATTGCAGAGTCAATAAATAATGCTTTCGGTGACAAAATTAAAGATTATATTGTATTAGATAAAGAGACTTGGGGTAAAATTACTGAAGATGAACCATTATGTGTTGAATTAAAAATTGTAACAACATCTGGTAAAGAAGCATCTAAAGAATTTTATTTTAACATTCAAAGAAACACTAATACTTATTTGCAGTATAGGGAATTAACTAAACAAAAAATAATAGCAACTTTTGATGCAACGTCAAGCAATGAAAATGGGTTTGAATTTGTAATAAAAAATACAGACTATTATACAAGTATTGGTGGAAATACATTACAATCTTATATACGTGTTCAAAATGGTAATAGTATTGCTAAACTTAGTCATGATGATGAAACTCAACAACCATATTTGAGAATATCTAATGGTGCATATGCTTTACTTGATACTGATTGGGTTTTAACTTCTCCAGATGGAAAGACTGAAAATACAACTACTTCGTTTTTATTTGCTACAACAGTACCTAATAGTGCGAATAATACGTATAGTCATCAATGTGATTTTACCATTTCTTTATGTTTTAAAGCAGATTATCATGCTGATGATAATAGAACAATTTTTGCGTTTGCAAATCTTGACGCTCAAAACGAATATGTTGATGGTATAGTTGTTAATGTGCATAACATTTATGTTAATAAATCAAATGTATTACCATTGATTGACAATCAAGTAAATAATGTTGTAATAACATGTGAATATCTTCCAGCAACAAAGGCGCATAATATTAGAATTTATTTAAATGGTGTATTATCTTATGCTAAAGATGGTATTGAAAATTTATTTAATAATTCTAAAAATAGTTTACCTAGAATGACTTTAGGTACATTATATGGGCAAGAAGTTGATGGAAATGGTAATGTAAATAATGTTGCATTAAATTTATGTGACTTTAATTTATATCATTTACAATTTTTCAAAAAATCTATTAATGAGTTTGATGTATTAATAGATTATGCTAATAATTTGGGACGTAGTAATTATAAGGATGCTTTGCCAAATTATGAATTGTTACAAAATGAAATTAAGACAAATTTCTGTGCGTTAGATGAAGAAGGTAATATTAGTCAATCAGTGATATATGATATTGTTGATGATAGTTATAATTTTTCGAACTTCTTTATTGGTAATGAATTTAATCATACATTTATTGCGCAAAATATTGAAAATATTGGTATACCTTTAATGTATATTGATGTATCTGACTCTTGGACGTATGGACACTTTATTAAAGACCATAAAAACTCTTCTGATGATGCGTTAAAATTAAATGGTAGAACAATTCAATATTTTGACCCAACACAAGCAAATAGTAGTTTTATAAAGATTAACAATTGTACTATTGAACCACAAGGTACTAGTACAAAGTCTGACGTTATTAAAAACTTAAATATTATTGTACCAGATAATACAATATTCATACCAATTCCTGAGTGGTTGCCAGAAAAAGTGTATACTTTAAAGGCTGATATTGTGGATAGTTCTCATAGTAATAACGCAGCTATTGGTAAATTTATTAATCGTGTGTTAGGAGATTTCTTACCTAAAGACCCTAATGCTGAAAATAATGTTAAAACAACAACTTTCTTTACACAACAATGTAGTGAAGATACACAAAGTAGATTAAAATTAAAACACACAGTTGAAGGTTTCCCTATTTTGTTGTTTATCCGTTTTAAGGCTGAAGCAGGACAACAAAATGAAGACCCAATGGCATTAGGTGTATATTCATTTAACTTAGGTCGTGACTCAGTAAGAAATTTAGGTTTTGAAAAATTGGAAGAAGTAAAAGATTCTAATTCACAATTAGTAACAATTAATTCATATCCATATTTGTTAGAAAATGCTCAAATTAAAGTTAATAATACAAATACTGGGCATTGGATTGAAATTGGTGCGACTAACTCAGTAAGTGGTTTTAATAGAGTAGTTAGTTCATTACCAACAAATTTAAATGCAGCTGAAGGCGATTTCTGGCAAGTTAATGATAAAATGATTGACCGTATTTATGAAGTTCGTTATCCAGGTGGTTATCCAAGTACAGTAACAACTTTTAAAGATTTTGTTGACTACATTGTTCAATTACCAATTGAAGGTTGTTATAATTCAGATGGTAGAAATAATATAAATCGTATTGCTATTAATACATCAATCAAACAATATGATGTTGATGCAAATGGTAATGTTGTTGATACTGGTTCTGTTATTGCCATGAAAACTGACCCCAACTCAGTAGGTGCTCCTGGTAATTATTTTAACACTGAAAGTGCTTATAAATATTTTGTCGTTGCATTGTTATTTGGGTTGGTTGATAACTTTGGTAAGAACTTAACTTTTAGAAACTGGTATGACCCATCTTCAAAAAATTACGGGCCATTCTATTTTGGGTTCTATGATATGGATACTGCATTAGGTGGTGATAACCAAGGTAAAATGGATACAGTTTATCCTTTAGTTTGGACAAAATATTTGTATAATGACTTATCATCATTAAATGATGAAGTTTATACTATAACAGCAAAAACTGGATATTATGAAGTTAAAATTAATGGAAAAAGTTATACTGGTCAAACTTATTTAAATGTTTACGATGCAGTATATACTGCATTTAAGAGTACACACTATGTAAAGAATCTTTTTGACTGTAAATATGATTCTGAGCCTAATAAATTATATTTAAATCCAAAAAGTGAATTTGGATATATTAAAGAAACATATAATGAAAAATTAGGTGAAATGTGTACTGTGGTGAGTGCTAACCAAAGTAAATTATGGATGTCATTAGACACTGAATTTATGCGTAAACGTTTGGGTAGAGATGATTTCAATATTTCTTTATATAGCGATTATTGGTGTCAATTACGTGGTAAGTTAGAAAGTGTTTTAAATGAACATAATGCTAAATCAAATGTGACTAAATATGATGATTTTGCTTCATTCTTTATGAATGAATATCATAAATCTCAAATTGGTAAGTGCGGTGCATTATTATTAAATTATGACTATCGTGCTAAATATTTGTTAAATGCGAGAGTTGGTGAGAGAAAAACTGATGAAGTTACATTGAACAAGATGCATGGACGTAAGTTTGAATATTGTTTGAATTGGTTGAGAGAACATATAACAGCAACAGACAGTTATTTTTATTGGAGAGAAGGACAAGGTATCCAAACTACATTTAAAAATGATTTCTCTAAACAAGCTCCGAATAACACATATATGACACCAGCGTCATTCCCAATTAAAACAAATACAACTTTAATTATGTATGTAGCAGTTGGTGATGCGGCTAAGTCTTATTATTTTATGACTAAAAATAAGACGGTTAATGTTGGTGTGGGTAGTAATAATAGTAATAGCCCTGTAAAATGGAATCTTTCTCACATTCCATATATCATTGAATTTGGTGATAAAAACACTAAATTGAAAGATATGAATGTTGATACATTTGGTGTGCCTTCGGTTGCTGACAATGAAGAACCAGTAGGTTATTCATCTTTAACAAATTTGGATTTATCAAATTCAACTGAATTATCAAGTAATTTTGGTTTGACACCTTTTACAACTAGACCAATCTCTGAATTACGTTATATTGATTTTTCTAATGCTAAGTGTAGAACAGAAGGTTCTAATTTTGAATTAAGTTTACAAAATAATGAAGGATTTACTCATTTTAAGAAATTAATTTCTCTTAAATTAGATAACTCTAGTTGCGTAAGTAATGTAACATTACCATCAGTACCATTAACAGAATTATCTTTATTAAATTCTCGTATCGAAAAATTGAATTTGATTAACCAAAACTACTTATCAACAGTAGATTTGACAGGGTGCGAAAAAATCCAAAGTATTGTGGTACAAAATTGTGGTATGTTTGGTGATTTGGTTATCAACGGTATGGACAATTTAGAAACTGTGACTTTTGTAAATTGCCCTAAAGCACAAAATGTTACAATTAATAATTGTCCAATTTTGAAAAAGGTTATGATTGAATCATGCGAAGGTCTTACTGCAATTACTATAACCAATTGTAAAGCATTAGTTAGTGATTTGTCAATAACAAGTTGTGATAAATTAAAGAATATTAATGTAAGCAACAATCCAAATTTAACTAAGATGGCATTAAATTTCAAATCTAGTCAATTATCTAATATTGTGAAATTTGAAGCGTATGACACTAAGTTAAAACAAATTACAAACACTCAAACTGAATTATATGACCCATTAAAACCATCAAATAAAATTGCGTGGAAAGGGGAAGATGGACATTTAGATTTCAGATTCTGTTCAACATCATTGAATATTAATTTAAGTGGTAATACTGAAGTACAATTTATACATTTACGTAATGATAAATCTAATCCTGTTACAATAAATAAATCTTTTTATTATTGCAAGAATTTAGAAAGAATATATGGTCATTTTAAGTTAATTAACTATAATAATAGTGCAACAGACAAATGTGGTACATTTAGGAATTGCTACAAATTTAGTATTCATGGGCAAATTGATACAAATTCTAGATGGAAGGGTTCTAGTATTTTAAGTACTGCAACTGGCGAAAAGGAAAGAATTAAAACTTGTTGGGAAATAATTGATAATAAGCAAGATAAGAATTATGACCCAGCAACAAACAATAGTGTTAGAACTGTTTCTACTATTTTTGAAAAATGTTTTGTTACTGGTGACAATGTTACTAATATAACATTTGCTGAACCAACTTCTTCAATACAAGATAGAGCAGTATATTATACATTTGCGAATACTAAAATTACTCAATTTGACATTTATTATTTTATAACAATGGTGGCTGTATCACCAGCATTATCTAATAGTACTAATGTGTATAAATGGGATTACACTTTCTATTGTTCAAAAAATGATTCTGAGAATTATGTACCTAATGAATTTTTAAAATGGGAAACAAATAATGAATTGAATAGATATACATTCTATCGTTTTAATAGAATGAAATCAGGTACGCAGTTTATTTATTCTACAAGTAATATCGGCCCAACTTATTTATATGCGCCACAAACAAAAGATGGTGTGTTTAAAAATAATGGTGTTTTATCTCCATTAACTAAATTAACATCATTTTCTACATTTATAAACCGTAGTATAGTAACAACACGTGATTTATTCTTTGTTGGTGCAGAAAATACCAATACCAATAGCGGTAGTAGTATAACTTCAATTGACCAACAAAGTTTTGGACACATATTTTATTCTGATAAAATTAATTTTAACAATAAAGAATATGATATAACAAATTATAGTGTTTATAGTGGTTTTAATCAAAATTATACAACATTTTTATCAACGGATGCAGCTAGTTTTAGTCAAGTATGTGGTAATTTAGAGAACTTTTTCCAACCTTTGACTAAATTACAGAATCTTTATAGCACAATGAATTTGCCATTCATCAATTATGATACTGTTGTTATACCTAGAACAGTTAGTTTCTGTCCAAGTGCGTTAAGTTGTAGTTATGGGTATGGAGAATTGAATTTCAACAATATGTTCCAATCAAATCCTAGCGTTACTGATATTGCTAATTCATTTAATGTTAGTAATTCATTCACATCTAACGGTAATGTTGTTAAAGTTAAATTTGAGTTGAATAATGAAACATTTAATAAAGTAACAAAACTTCAATATTTTGGTATGAGTGGTAGTTGGCCAGGTAATAGTGATAGTTATAGAACTTGTCATGGTAATGGGGTTGATAAACATTTTTATGAGATGCCATATGATATATTGTCAAAATTAACAAATTTGAAGGTTTGTAATTCATTATTTGAAGATGCAAAATATTCTGGAACAACAGTTTTTGATGAAAGTACTATGTATGAATTACCAGGAGATATGTTTAAAGAAAATAAAAATTTAACTCATGTAGATAAAATGTTTTATGGTATTAATATACCATATAAATTAACATCTGAAAGTTTTGCAAACTGTTCAAAATTAGCATCAGTGATGTATTGTTTTGCTAATAAATATGTTACTGATGGTATTGGCCCTAAAGGTTCAGTACCTTATAAGTTATTGTATCATGGACATAGTACAAATACTAAACAAATTAAAGGAACAATCAGTGAAACAAAACCTGGTGAAACAAAATATAACATAACAACTAAATCAGCTGTAATAGATGAAGAAACAAAAACAATTCACGAAGTAACAATTAGTGGAAATACTTATAGTGGATTAAGCCAAAATTCATTGTATGGTGTGCTTAATACAACAACTTCATTAAGTGCTTATAAAATTGAATTAGATAGTAATAATAGACAATTTATTTTGAATCTTAAAACACCTACTGGTTTCACAATAACTAATTGGAAATACAATGCATATAAAAAGAACATATCAAGAATGCATTATTTATTCTCTTGTTGTGCGGGTTTAAGTTATTATGAAAATGATTCATATGAAATAGAGAATAATGAAAGTCATAATCCTTATAATTGGTATATTCTTAATAATGCGTGGGTTAAAAATGAAGACTATGAATTAACTAAAAAAGAATTTGATATTAGTTGGTCATATGATGGACAAGTATTAGATACTTTGAAAGATGACACTTTATGCTATGATAAAGACCATAGAACAGTACCATCAGAATTATTTGTGAATACTAACTCAACACAAATTCAAAACTTCTGTTGTCCTCCAGATTTGTTTAGATATTGTAAAAATGACGGTAATGTATTGTCAGTTGACGGTATTTTTAATTATTGTGGTAGTGATTATGGTACAAATTCTAGTGGTAATTTTGGTTATACCGAAGGACCAGCTGTGAATAGAGGTTTATGCGGTAAAATACCATCTATATTGCTTAAACCAATTTCTAGCGTGAAAAGTATAAAGAATTTATTTAGATTTTGTAGGCATTTATCATCTTATCAAATTACTGAAGGTGGAAATACAGTTATATATTTAATACCAAAAGATTTCTTCAAATATGCAGTCGGTATTACGAATTTATATCAATCATTCCAAGGTATGGACTTCGCATATGGAAACGAATTTAATGTATTTAAAAATTTAACTGGAAGTTTGGATATTAGAAAAATATTTGCTAATTCAACTTTTGGTTCAGCTCAAACAGGTGGAACTAAAACCATAAGTGGTATATTTGCTAATAATAAATTTACCCAAATTGCGGGAGCATTTTCATTCTCAAATATTACTGAAGTAACTGATTCGAATGGATATATAGTTGGTTATAATATACCTCAAATTGGGCATAGATATGGTGCTTGTAATTCAACAAGAATTTCTAATTTATTTGATAAGAATTTACCAGAAACCACTAAAATTACACATGTGTATTATGGATGGGGTTCTAATGCAACAGATGGTAAGATTCCAACAGGAACAAATTATTATAATTATTAATAATAGTTTATACAAAATAAAAAAGGTTGAGTTTAAACTCAACCTTTTTTATTATTTAAATTTTTAATGAATTTCAGTTCTGCTTCAAATAAATCTCCATTTTTTGTAATGAAACTGAACTTGTCTCCTATTTTCAATGCTTGTAATTCATCATTGTTGTTTTTGGATTCATTTATGATTGTTTTTTTAAGTGAACTTACATATTTTCTCATGCAATCTTCTACTATCATTTTTATCATTGAGTAGTCAACATTTGTTGCGTTTGTTGGTATTTGAACATTTTCAACAAGTTGTTGTTTAGGTTTTGCTTGAGGTTGTGCATTTGTTTCTTCGTTATATAATTTACCTTGTGTTCTATAATTAACTTCGTCTAAAATTGAAGAACTAACTCCATATCCTAATGGTGATGGGTCTATTTGTTTAGTTTTAAATGATTCTAAAATTTCTTTAGGAAGTTTGCTATTTGTTTTTATATTTAGAGGTTCTTGATTATAACTCATTGTTTGTTGTTGTGGTTGTGATTGGTATTGTGGTACCGAATCTTCATTTAAACTCATTTCAGCACTTTCTCTTGCTTTTTGTTCATATTGTTTAAAACCACCATTCACATCCATTTGTATGAGTTTTTTAGCTCTGTCTTGCGCCATCATAAAGCGTTTAATGCTTTCTTCACTTGCTGCCATTTTCTATGTTATTTAATTCATTATTTTCATCATTTGGTTCAGTTATTGGGCCTCTTGGATTTTGATTTTTAGAAAGTGAGAAACCCCGTCTTTCTTTTTCTTTTTGTGTGATTTCCAAATTGCGTTTTAACATTTTTTGGAAATCATCTTGTTTTTGTGTAGTTTGATTTTGATTTGTCGTAGATGGTGTAACTGGACCAGGTTTATTATCTTGCATTTGGTCAACCTTAATAGGTTTAGATTTTTTAATATTATCTGTTTTCTTTCTAATGTTATATAAGTTCGAACCTTTTTGATAGGGGTTATTGCTTGTTTGGTCATAATCAAATTTAACTTGATTAAAGACTGTTGTCATACTTCTATCCCCTTCTTCATTATAATCTTCAGCTTGCCATCCTCTTTCTTTAGGCGAGGCGTTAAAATGTTGTTCAGTAGGTTGCCAACTTTGTATTCTATCTAATCTAAACATCTTCCATTTAGGTTTCCCTCTAAATGTATCACCATCATATTGATATGCTCTTAATACAGCATTACCACCTTTTGTCATACCATATGCATAAGGCTCAATTAAACGTTTTTTTGGCGCACGATTTTCTTCGTCACTATAGTTTATAATGACTTGCACTTTATCATCAATAGCCGCATTAACTTCATTTGGTGTTACTGATTCTGATAAAATATTTGTTAATATGTCGTATAAATTAAGCATTACTTCTATATTGGTTTAAATTTTGTTCACTATCAATTAAATGCGCACCGTATTGATAATCTTTGTTATAGAGAGAAGATACCATTGCTTGTTTTCTACGCTCAACATCAGTTTTGTTTCCACCATTTTCTGTATCAAAATTAGAGTAATCTATTGTGGGAGATGCTTTTGAAGTATCTGGCAACCAATGTGTATGACCACCATGTCCAGTTCCTTTTCCATTTGCATCATCAGTGGATAACGCATTTTTATGATTTGCTGAGTATTCATTTTCTGCATTATAAGCACTTTTAAGGGTTTCGTTTTTTCTTTCTTCAATCCCAGTTTTTTCTAATTTACTTTGCATATCTATTTAAATTTTAATAAATTATTTCTATTTATAAATATTTTTTTAAATTTTTTAATTGTTTTTCTGTAATAAAGATGTTTTTTTTCTTTTTTTCTTCTTCACTAATTTGTGAAAGCACAGCAGACCCACCTTGAATAAACATAGATGCTAAATCTCCACGACAATGCGCAATATCTAAACATTTGTTTATTAACACTAATACTTCTTCTGGACTCATATTTTCATCGTATTGTGCTATGAGTTGTTCTAAGGGTTCTATACCAAAATCGCTTAAAGCATCGGAACCATCTGGAAGTTTGTTCCAATCATCAAAACCTCTTTCTTCTAAGAAATCCCACGCAACATAATAATCGTTATCTTCTCCTTGTGATTCTTTATATTCATCCCATTTGTCATAATCACCTTCAAAATAATAATCTACAAAATCGTCTGTGGGAAACCATTGTGAATGACCGCATAATTCTGTTGTATTATGTAATATGGCGGTATTTTTCATAATAATACCCATCCATTGGTATATATATTGTTTTGGGAAGTGTATTAATTGACCATATTTAGTAAATTCTTGTAGTGCTTTTTTATACATTTGTGGGTTTATTAATGGCAACCAAGGATTTTTGTTACTTTCAAACATATCTAATATTTGCATAACACTATATTCGTCACTTAAATAATCCCAATATTTATGCATTTCATTTGCACTTTCGTGAATTCTTGCAACGCCATTATCCAATTTTATAGGTTTCATTGGTTTAATGGTTGGTTTAACAGCATTTTTATTTCGTGTTTTTATTTTTTCTTGTTTTAACACTGGGGCAACTCTTGTTCTTTCCCTATTAAGTGTGTCTCTTGTAAAACGTGCCATTTCGTCACCACCATTTAAAATATATTGTACATTATCTGGACTTTTATCCATATGTCTTATATCATGGTCAATACGTTTTAAATCAGTGTAACTAATTTCCCTTTCATCTCCATTTTTTTTGTTATTACGTTTATTATAATTTGGATTTATCAAACTATTAAGACGTTTATAACCATCAACTTCTTTATATTCACCATATTTTGTTAATGTATCTTGTAAATGCTTTTGGAGATTTTTTGGTAGTTTGTAAGAGTGTTTATTTAATTCTTGATTTTCTTGAATAAAAATAGGCATAATATTGTTAGTTTAAAAAAACATTAGCTATGACGTGAATTTCTCCAACCACTTAAGAAGTAATTTTGTGGTGTTAATTCATCAGCAAAATCATCAGTTGTTGGTTGTTCACCGTATTCAATTTCTCCATTGCTATTTGTGACGTGTGTAGTAGTCATTACTTCACTTCCAGGATATTCTTTTAAGTCACCACCGTTAAAAGATGGAACATTAGTTCCACCTTGTCCTTCAAATATTCTTTGAAATTGAGATTCGTTTAATTTTATAATTTTCATTGTATTATCTTTTATTTATAATAAATATTTATTAATAAAGTAAATTAAAGAAATATGGCAAACATAATTAATAATAATTTTAATTTTTATAAATTAAAACCTTATCGTGGTGAATATTGGGATTTCTTTTTAAATAAAGATATGAAACAAGGTTCACAGAGCAATTTTATTAGTGCATTTGACACTAACTTAATTTCATATTTTGATTTATCTAACTTATCATCATTTGATGGTATTTTTGTTAATACTTCAGACGAATACAAATGGGATGGGGCATATTCTACTGATTATATTTTAGATAACATAGGTTACACTGGATTTGATAATGGTTTATTGTATTTTGAAAAAGATAAAATTAGAAATGAAGAATTTCCAGTTTTATATCGTGAATCAACATACGAGATAAAAAAAGATGAAGAAAAATTAAAATTACATTTTGTTACTGGTTCTACAATACAATATTCGTATGAATATGAGATTGAAGATGAATCAGTAAAGTTAAATGGCGGGTTTTTACAAGGTTTTTTTAAAACAGAGTGTGGAAAATATGAAGTGTTGCCATCTTCTTTTAAACACGGAGACAATATATCTTTAGAATTTACATTAAAACCAGTTGATTTGGAGCAACAACGTTTTCCTAGATTAAACGATGTTCATCCTAATAATAAAGGAATGTTTTTTTATATTGGAACAAGGGCAGAGAATAAATGGATATATATGTATGATAAAAATGGGGATAATAATCTTGCTTATGATGATTATATTGAAGATGGTGAAATTAATATTGACAAATATAAATTAGATTGTTTTTTAGATATGGATATGCCATCAAATGAAGAATTATTTCCATCTACTAATATTACACCTAAAAACAGTAGAGGTATCGGAGTCACAGATGACAATGTTATGAGTGGTTATATTGATTTTGGCGAGGATGATGAAGTGTTTGGCGATTTTACAACTGATAAATGTGAATTATATGATTTTTTTGGTGACGATTATTTAGATTCTGGAATTCAATGTGAATGTGATTTTAATTATTTAGAAAGTGAATTAGATATAAGTGATTTTGTTTATCAAACAAGCGACAAGTTGTTTACATTGGGTTTGTATGAAGATTATGTTGATTATAATAATCCTTTTTTATTATTTAACCGCACGTGTGATGGTTTTCATGTTGGCACTTGGGAAAATGATTCTTATATACGATATATGGGGGTTAGAACTAAGGCAAAAAACGAAGGCAATTTATTTATATTAATGGATAGAACTTCTACTGGTTATACAACGTCTACAATTGATGCATTTTATAAACGAGAAGATGAAAAATATGATATTTATGCAGATTTATACGAAAATGCATTGTCGTTTAGAATAACTGATGATGGGGAAATAGGTTATCGTTATTTAACAAAAAATTGCGAAAAACCAAATAAAATGGAAATAATCGAAGCATATTCAAAGAAAAACATTGTAAAAAAAGATGAGTGGAATCACATTGTAGTAAGAATAATATTCATTTATGATACAATGATTTTCAAATTTTATGTGAATGGGAATTTAGTCTTTATAAGTAGATATTTACCTAAATTGAATTTAAGAGCGTTAGACGAACTTTATGAAAAACAAGAAACAGTTCCATATAATATTTCGTTAGGTGGTGGAACTCAAGGATTATGTGATACAATTTTACCGAATTACATGATAAACCCTTATAGAATCTATCCTTTGGAAGAAAATTTTGCGGGAAGTTTTATTGGTTATATTAAAACATTTAAAATTTACTTAGGTGATATGAATTATAATGAAATATTTAACAATTTTCAATATGAAGTTGGTAAAATATTAAAATGAAATAATATTTATTATTAAATAAAATTAAATAAAAACATGAAGGGATTATATTTTTATAAATTATCGTCTCCTTATCAAGAAGATGTAACTAAAGATTGTAAGTTAACAATTAACGAGATTGACCATAATTTCGTTACATTGAAAAATACTGACATAAAAGATATTACATTTGATGAGGAGAGTGGGTTATTAACATTATCTCAAATTAATGGAGATGAATTTATTGCAAAAATTGACCTTTCTCATTTTACAAAAGATTTTAATGTTGAATGGGATAAAGAAAATTCAGCATTAATTTTTAATTTTGATGGTAAAGAAGTGAAGATTGATGAATTCATTTCTACAATTGTTGATAATTCAGTTACCAACATTGTAGAAGAAATCATTAGTCAAACAATCACCGACAATACATTAACTGGTGTTGGTGTTGGTAAAGACCCATTGGGTTTAAATCCATTAGAAATTCCTGGCACCTACAAAGCAGTTGAACGTGTTATCAACAAACTTGAAGGGGAATATTTACCAAATGAAGAATTTTTAAATAAAGGCGATAGATTTTTATCTTATGAAAAATTAAATCTTTATGGTAATCTTTACAACTTTGATGCTGTGAAGAAAATCAATGAGGATTTAAAAAATGGTTGGCGTGTTCCTACAAAAGAAGATTGGGATAATATGTTAAATGCCATTGAGTTATGTGATTGCGACAAAAATCACGGCAGTAGTATTTGTAACGTAAATGTTGGTAAATACGCTGGTAAACTTTTAAAATATGGCGAATATTGGAAATTAAATGAAGTAGGTGATGAACACTTAAAAGATTGTGAAGATGGATGTATGATTTGTGATGGTGATGAACCATCTATTAATCCTTCTTCAACCAAAGGTGTTGATGCTTATGGTTTTGGAGTTTTACCAGCAGGTTATGGTGACGGTTATGCAAATTTAAATTATATGGGTGAACAATCAGAATTTTGGACAATGACAGAAACCGAAAGAACTGATGTTTACACAAAACGTTTTTATTATAACAAAACTGGTTTGGTACAAATTGCTGAAGCTCCTAATGCTTTATGTAGTTTACGTTTAGTAAAGGATTATAATGGCAATAACTTTATGGGTGTTGAAACTGTTAATGGTGTGAACTATAATACTGTTTTAATGCCAGCAGATAATACAAAACATGGTTATTCAATTTGGTTAGCTTCTAACGTTGCATTTGATGATGAACGTTATAATCCAGTATTACCCAATAAGGGTGATGTATTAATGGATGAAAATGCTTATTACATCAATGAATGGAATGGTTTCCATTGGTTAAAGAAACAATTTGTTGACGGTGATTCTGTTGTGATTAAAGTTGGACCAGATGGTGATGACAATCGTGAATACCAATTGATTGATGGTGTTTTAATAAACATCAAACGTGATTTAAGAAATGAATTGTTAGAAATTGTTGATAATTTAGATTGTGAAACAATTGAAAAAGAAGGCGAATATATTAGTGCTGTTTCAGAAGAAAATGGTGTAGTTTCTGCGTCAACAAAAATGTTGGTACAAGAAACTGACAATATCTTAACATATAGCAATGATGGTATCTTCTCTACACTTGATTTACAAGAATATGAAGGTGAAAAAGAAGATGGTATAAAGAAGGTTTATAAATTACTTGATAAGAATCAAGAAATGATTGGTAATCCTATTGTTATAGATGAAACAAAAACAAATGAAACATATGTTTCTACAGACATTCCAGTTGCGGGTGGCCCATTAGCAGATTTAGTAGAAGGTACTACTAAAGTGATTACTGCTGGTACTAACATTCAAGATTTATTGTTTACATTATTCTGTAAAGAAAAATATCCAGAAAATCCTCGTTTCAATGTTGGTTCAATTTCAGCATCTATACCAGCTCCTGCATTTACAATTTATAAAGCATCTACATCAAATGTTATTTCAAATAACACTGAAATTGAATCTGGTACTTTAATTGACATTAATGCTTTAACAAGTCAAAAAGCATCTTATATTGTTTATGATTCAACATGGACTGGTTTTGATTTTGGATATTCAGTAGACAATGATAATACAAAAGATGGAGATGATAATCCTGCAATTCTTGATTACACGACACCATCTCAAGTTACAAAGTATTTCTTATCTAGAAGTTTTACTGGATTTGATAATAAAGTAGCAACACAAACCGCAGATAGCAATAATGATAATACAAAAGTTACCGTTGCTAAATTATCTAATGTTACAGTAGCAGAAGGAACTAATACAATTTCTTCTTACGTTACTGGTGCTACTTTCTCAACAACATTTAGTGCCGATATTTTAGCATATTATGCTTGTTCAAATTTGGGCAACACTAAAGTAGAAAAATATGTAACAGGTAATACTCATACACAAACAACTAATTTACCAACTAACTCTTATAGTATAACAATTAAAGGCGGACGTTACTCATTTATTGGGACATTTGAAAACAATAACTTTGTACCAACAAGTGAGTCAGTAAGAAGTATGACTAAAACAGCATTTAATAAAACAAGTACTAAAAAAGTTACAGCATCTGCTGGTAAAACTTGTGTAGTTATTGCTTATCCTAAAACTTGGGGTGAAATTAAGCAAATTAAGGACGTTAATGGTATGAACGCTCCTATTCAAGATAACTTTGTAAAGCATCAAATTGATGTCCATGGCGCAAATGGTTATAAGGCAATACCATATTATGTTTATGTTCTTAAATCAAACGTTACATTGGGCGCAATTGATTATGATATAATTTTTTAATAACTAATAAGAATAAAAGATAAAATCATATGGCAAAATATAACGAAATATATAAATCTAAAATGGACTGGCAAAACGTATTTGTCAGAACTGGAAATTTTCCATTAGACCGTAGTAGTATCTTTGGTTCTTATGAAGATGCTGAAAAATATGCAAAGGGTGACGGTTCTGATTCTAGAGAATTGGGCCGTACTTCTTATGTTGGTCAAATTATAGCAGTTTATGAAGACAATGTTGTATCAATTTACAAGATTGTAGGCGAAGATGTTATGGATTCCGAAAATAAGACTGTTGAAATTAAAAATCGTGGATTAGAAGAATTAATTTCAAGAGGCGATGTAAATAAATTAATAGACGCAGCTATACTTTCGGAAGATTTTGAAAAACAAGTTAAAAAGATTATTTCTGGAACTTCAATTAGTTCTGATTTAATTTTTAATTTTACAGAAACAACACAAGATATAATTGCTAATGAAGAGATTAAAGCTGAAAAAGTTATGACTGATGAGAAAATTAATATCATTGGTACTCCTTTAGCACAAATAATTAATCCAAATAATTCATTAGATATTACTATTAGTAATGCAACTGATTTACAAGCAGTGTTGAAGATGTTATTGGAAAAAGAGTTGTATCCAGAAAATCTTGTTTTTACAGAGGGTACAATTAATCATGTAACTCCAGCACCATCTATTGTTACTAATAGAACTGCAAATGCATATTTTGAAGTTGGTACTAAGTGTGATTTTAACGCAATCACCGCTACTACAATAGGATATACTACAACAGACAGAAAATTAACTAATATTGAATATGGTTATTCTTTGTCTAATAATAATAAAAAAGAGTATGCATCTACAGAAATTATTAAAACTCCAGCAAATAAATTTGTTAATGATGGAACTTATAAATTGACTGTTGATTATACATCTTTTGATGGCGTAAGTAATAATGTAGTTACTGCAAATAGCGTTAGTCAATGTGTTGTAGAAGCACATGAGGCAACAATTAAAGAAGGAGCAAATACAATAACTGTTAGATATGAAGCACCAGTTGTATCTGCAACATTTAATGAAATACCCACACTTTATTTATGTTCTAATCTTCAAAAAACTAATGCAACTAAAACACATGCAAAACATCCTCAATATGTTGCATCAGCTGCAACTAAATCAACATCAAGCGCATCTTTTACAGTAAACGGTGCTTGGTATTTGTATGCAGGAGGAAGTAATGGCACATTTGAAATTAACTCAAATAATGTACGTGCATTAGGTATGCAAAATATGAGAACTATTGGAAGTCTCACAATCACTTCTTCAACTGCTTGCGATAATGTAATTATTGCATTCCCTAATAAGTGGGGTACATTGAAGAGTGTAAAAGATAATGGTTCAAATACATTTATTACAAATAACTTTGGTACAGCAAAATCTGTTACATTGAAAGGTGCTAACAATTATGGTAGTTGTGCTTATAAAGTTTATATTTATACACCAGACAATAGATTGAAAAATGGTTTTAATTACACAATAACAATAGGTTAATATATATATAGAATATGGCAAGTTATGTAGAAAATTTTAAAAGTTATACAGACTGGGGAACTGTTATTGTAAGAAGTAATAAAACCCCTTTGGACAGAACAAGTATTTTTGGTTCATTGGCTGATGCAAAAAAATACGCCAAAGGTGATGGAACTGATGCTAATGCATTAGGTAAAACATCTTACGTTGGTCAGTATCTTGCAGTTTATGAAAATGGAGTAGTTGATATATATCAAATTACAGAAAAAAAAGAATTAAGAAAGGTTATTCATGAAGTTGATTTAGAAACTGCTAAAACTGAAATTTATGAAACCATTCAATTAAATAAAGATAGACTTATTAGTCAAGAAGGAAGTAGTTATGATTGCGCTAACGGTGTTCTTACATTAGCAACTGATGATGCTTCTAAAACTATCACCATTCAATTAACTGGTGATTATGGAACATTTTAATAATAAAATAAAAAACATAATACAATGAGTTACAATCCAAATAGATTACAATTCGTACATTGCGATACTTGTTTTGAAAACAGTGAAAAAGCAAGAGAGTATGTTACTGGAGGGAATTTGATTACTCGTGATAGACCAGCGTTATATGCAGAACCTATGGTATTAAAATATGGAGACCCAAAAAATCCAAATATTTTATTGGCCATTGGTTCTGTTGGTGACGGTAAAACAAATTCTGTTGATAATAAAGTGTTTTTTATTGATTGTGCGCAATTAGATATTGATAATAATTTTGTTTTTGTTGATACTAATACAATTGCTTTTAGTGTTAATAAACATGAAAGTGGCACAACAGTAGAATCTGACATTTTATTACAACCAACAAAAATTGTTGACAAATATGAATATGACAACATTATCTTAAATGAAGAAGGTGGTTTATTTACTTATGTAAACACTGAAGTAGTTGATGACCAAATTGTTGTTAATGTAAATGGTAATATTAAATCTTACACATTACCAGACCCAGTAGTTAGAGGAGAATACAATAAAGAAACATTAAAATTAACATTGTTCACTAAAAAAGATGAACCTATTGTTATTGATTTTAATGATGTTGTATTAATGTCAGACAATGATGATAATATTCTTATTAAACGTCCAGATGGTTTATATGCAAGTGTTGATGTTGATTATGATACAGCAACAGACACTTTAACATTTAACAATGGTATTGCTGAAAAGAAAATGAAATTATTGTCAGTTGCTCAAGATACAATTAATAAGAATGTTGAAAAAGAATTGGAAAGTTTAGCAATTAAACCCATAGCAACATCTTCAATTTCTAGTATCGCACAAAAAACAAATGAAGGTACAACAATTGAATCAAATGTCCTTTTAAGTGTTGATTCAAAAAATATTCTTCGTATCACAGATGCAGGTATTTATGCAACAGTTGATGTTGAATATGATAGCACTTTGAATAAAATAACGCTCTTAACATCAAGTGGTAAAAAAGAAATCAATTTAATTAACCAATCTTTCCTTGAAAGTATTTCATATGATTCAATTCAAAAGAAAATCGTCATGAAGGTTAAGTTAAATGATAATAATGTTGTGACACAAGAAATTGATATGGGTGATTTATTTAACCCTATCAACGTTTCAAATGATGTGGACTCTCCTATTATTTTAACTAAAAACACTAATGAACAAACTGGTATTGATACTATTTCAGCATTTTTACAAGTTTCTGTGAGTGATGATAACTTAATTAAAGTACGTTCTGAGGGTTCAACGTCTAACTTGTTCGCAAGTAATCGTGCAAGTTCCATAAAAATGGATTGGCATAATAAAGATGAAGATGATAGAATTTTAACAATTGACCAAATTGATGTACAAAGTGGTTTTGCAAGAGTTACAAGTTACATTAGTGCTAATAATAAAGAAATTCGTTTAGCTAAAGAACGTATTACTGAATTAGAAAAACAATTGGAAAAATTAACTCTTTACATTAACCAATTAACTGATTTTGGTCATACTGAAGATTTACTTAATGAACAAGAATTAAATGCGTAAAATAATTGTATAAAAATAATTAAAAAATATGGCAAAACAAAGTTTGCAAATAAAAAGAAATAGAGAAATTTTCGAAGACAAAAAGGCAGCCATTAACCATTTAAATAGTCTTGTTAAAAAATTAGACGATGGTGAAATTGTTTTATGCAGATATTTTCACGATGGAACAATTCAAACATTAGTTGGTTTTGAAACAAGATGTATAACAACTAATTCAATTGGAGAAGAATATGAAAAAACTGCAATTGCTTATATTGATTCTTTTGATGAAATTGGTAAAGGTCTTTTCTATGATAATAATAGCGTGCTTCAATTGGATTTGGGTGATGGTTTAACTGTAGATAATAACAATAAAATACAATTTGTTTTAGGAGAAGGTTTAAAAATTAAGAATAAAAAACTTGATGTTAAACTTAACGAAAATGATGATGTTAAAAATTTCTTACACGTTGATGGAGATGGTATGAAAGTTGTTGATATGGATACAGATGTAACTAAAACAACTGAAAAAATTTTAGTTATGGGTGGGCCTTTGGCAACTGATGATATGAAAGAAGAAATTGGTAGAGTTTTTGGAACAGATGAAGATGATAACCCATTTATTCCAGCAGATACAGATTTACAAAACTTATTATTCAATTTGTTTTGTAAAGAAGAATATCCTGTGATTTCGTCAGAAAATTCAAAACAAGGTAATGTCACTAATAGCATTAAAGCACCAATAATTACATTATCTTCAACAGCAACTACGTTAGAAGCAGGAACTAGCATTTCAATTTCTTCTGTTACATTTAACGGAAATTCATACGCTTCTAAAACAGCGTCTACTGTTAATGGTTTAGAATATGGTTATTCTGCGGCCAATGATAATAAGAGAGATAGTAAAAATAAACAAATCACGAAAGAAGCGTCAACTAATATTGTTAGTAGTGCAACAACAAAAATGACTTGTGCAATAACTGGTTTCACAAAAAGTGGTTTCTCACAAATTAGCGGAACTAGTGTTTTAACCAAAGATGCTCATGATTTAGGACAAATTAAAGATGAACAAAATAAAATTGTAGTGTCTATTACTGGTCAACCAATTTCTTATTCAATTGCTTCAATTCCAGTAGTTTATCCTTGTTCTAATATTGGTAAAACAAGTAGTGCTTGTACTACAACTAAAGTTGATGCAAAAAGTGGAACTTTAACTGCTCCAACAAATAGCGCATCAAAAGAAATAACTGGTGTTAGATATGGTTTCTATGGATGTGTGTCAGATACATTTGTAATTAATAGTGCTAATTTACGTAATTTATCTAAATTAACAACGCCTAACCCAACATCTTTTACAATAACAGGAACTAATGTCGTTAGAGTTGTTGTTGCATTACCAACAACATGGACAAAAAAAACCATAGATACTGTAAAAGATAATAAAGCATTGGATGCTATTGTTACAAATACATATAAATTACAAACAACACAATATGATGTAGCAGGTGCTAATAATTACCAAACTGTTAAATATAATGTGTATGTTTATGACCCTACCGATAAAAAGGATGACTTCAAACATACAATTACTTTAAAATAACTTTGTAAAAAATAAAATTAAATTGATATGGCAAGTTATATAGAAAATATGTCGTCTAAAATGGGTTGGGATAACGTGTTACAAAGAGGTTTCCCACAACCTTTAGACAGAAGTAGTATGTTTAGTAGTTTAGCTGATGCAATTGCATATGCATCTGGTGGCGATGACTCTAGAGGATTAAGTCAAACATCATATATTGGTCAAATTATAACAGTTTTTGAAAATGATGCAGTTGATGTTTACAAAATTAATGCTTCACGAGAATTGGAACCAGTAGGTGAAGGTAAAGGTATTATTATGGCAACAACTACCACTGAAACCAACCAAATCGCTTCTAAAACAAAATCAATTGGTAATTTGATTTTTAATGTTAGTGATAAAACAATGTATATGGTTACAGCAGTTAATAATTTAGTTGAAGTGTTTAAATTGAATGATAAAAATGAAACTGTTTATGACGGTGGAACATATTAAAAAAATAAACCATAAGAAATTTCTTATGGTTTATTTTTTATATATCTGAAGAAATAGCTGTTTCAAATTCTAATTCTGATTTATCTTTAATAACCAAATCATCAAAAATATAACCTCCTGTAGTTGGAGACATATTTGGTAATTTTACAAATTTAAAATACATATCACTATTTAATTGAACAATCTTTAATAAAGAACTAGGAATTGTGCCATCTTCTTCAAATTTTTCAATATCTTCTTCCGTTAATTTTTCTAATTCTTTAAGATATAATTCATTTTCTTCTTGGAAAATCACATTTTGTTCCATTTCAATGAGTTCTTTATAATCAGAAACAATTTTATCCCAATCCATATGACATTCATCTGCAAAAGGTGGTTTTTGACCAATTGATAACCAAAAATCAAGTTCTTTTCTTTCTAATGTCATAAGTTGTTCATATGTATCTTGTTCAGTTTCTTTATTTGGGAAACCAGACACTAATTTACATTGTTCACTTGTGAAGTATTGTCTTTCATCTGGATTTTGAATCAAAATTGAATTTCTTATTTCGGGTGAAAAACATACTAACAATGGTTTGATACGTTTATTAAATTGGTCAATATATTTAACTACATTATATTCTATTTCATCTGTACATAAAACCCCTTCAGGTGCGTCAATTATCTCTTGTGGGACAATCTTACAGTTCAATATAATTTCGTCTTCCTCACGTGTTATATAAGGTTGTATAAGTTCTTTTATGTATTTTGATGATAATAATTTTATTTCAACATCAGAACCTAAAATAGATTTTAATAATTCTTTTTTTGTTTTATTATCTAATTCAACTTCTTCGCCATTTAATTTAACATATTGGTGAGTAATTCGTTTCACATCAGTTTCTGATTTCTTTGAACCAGTATTCACATAGTATATCGTATCATTTAAATCAACTTTCATATTTTCAAGCATTACCAATTCATACCATGCTTGACGAGATTTTTTTGAACCAGATTTTGTAACTGAATTACAATCTTTTTTATATTGTTCAATTGTTTTTTTAATTTTACCTTTTGAAGCAATATCACGTAATGGAATTTGATAATTGAAAATTTTATCAATATATGAATAATAATTTTCCAAGAATTTTTGTCCATTACCATGCAATAGCAAATCAATTCCTTCATCCAAAAAATTTTCAATATAACCTGACATTCTACGAGATTTAATCGTATTACCCACTTTTTTAGTTTTACCATTATCTAATAAGTCAGCATAGTTTTTTCTTGAAAAATTAATTGTCGCATCACAAAACTCGTCAACGCCTAAACCCATTTTGTTAATACCACCGTTAAATGGTTTGTTAAGATATATATCTTCAAATTCAGCAACATCAGCAAAAACACCAACATATGTTTTACCATTTTCAACATTTCTACCCAATCCTTTTCCAATGTATGGGTTTTCATCAGTATATCTAAATTCTAATGGCATTTGGAAGTTGAAACCATCAGTATCACCTACAATTGGAGTATAACCAATATTTGTGAAATGACTAATCATAAGACGTAAACATTGTCTTCCAATACAAGTTGTCATTTCAGCACAAATAACGTCACCAAATGGAAATACATCTGGAGCACCAAATGAACCAAAGAATGAGTTTGCCAATATTTTTAAAGGCAACTGTTTTTTATCGTTTGCTGATGATTCTGCTTCCCAATATGCTTGTTCTTCTTTTAATTTGGTAATTTCATCTTTAGATAATCCTTCAGCAGTTTCCAATTGTTTTTTAATTTTTTTTGCTTTACTTCCTGCATCACCTTTCAATTCTTTATATTTTTCACGTTCAGATAACACATATTCAAGCATCATAAGAAGTGCATTTGATATATCTAATTTACTTGCAACGTTCCAAGATAAGTCAATTGATGGATAAAGAGAATTGTAGTCAAGTTTTACTACTCTGTCAGCATAACCAACTTTTAAAAGACGTGATAAACCACCCGTAAAACGTTTTGGACTTCCATAAGCGGGAACCGCAAGAGTGTTTTCGTAGCACCATGCAAGAGTAATAAGTTTCCAAATACCAGCAGTACCCATTGTACAAGCACGTTGGAATGTTGTTGGTAAAATCTTATTGATAAGGAAATTTGATTCATTAAGTTTTAATTCAATTTTATCAGTTTCCCAAATATCATCTAACAAATATCGTTCAACAATATATCTACCACTTTTAATAGTGAAGTTATCTTTTAATGGATAAGTTTCAGTTATTTTATACCATTCACCATTTTCATCATTAAAAGCATAATCATTTTGACTATCTCCCCATATGGTACTAATTTGATTACCTGGAACATATACACGATTAGGTTTAGTTAATCTTAAGTATTTGGTCACATATTTCAAAGATGCCAATTTCATACTTGAATCAATTGCTTGTGCTCTTCGTACTGCATGAAGAGAATCAACAATACTTGTCCCCCACATAATTGTAGGTTTATAGTATTCAACTTCACCACCTAACTTAAGAACTGCTTCTTTATTTTTTTTGTAAATTGGATGTCTAAAAAACTGTAAAGATAAATCTTCAAGAGTTGTCCCTAATTTTTGACAACGTACAATAATAAAATTCCAGTCAAAGTTTTCTGAATTATGCCCAATGATAACATCTGGTTTTTCTTTAGATAAAACTTCAAGAAATTCCATGATTGCTTGCAATTCATTATCTCGTCTTTCTTGTCCTTCACCTACTATTGTAATAATTCGTTCAAATCCTTTATTCGTTCTAATACCTATTTGGTCAATAGCATGTATTTCAGGATTCAACCCTTGTGTTTCCAAGTCAAATTGTAAACGCTTTACTTCGTCATAATTGTTGTACCCTTTAAAGAAACGTTTACCAGTTGAAATCATGTATTGTTCAACAGGAGAAATAGATAGAAATTCACGACTTGATATTGTTTTCTCGTTTATATCTTTTTTCTTCTTAGTATCATAAATCGGCGTTTTTGCCATTTGAAAAAACATTAAAAATTGTTGAAAAGACATTGGTCTTTTAGCATAAAACATATATTTGTAACCGTTTTCCAAACGTTCAGATGATTCTTCACCATTATTATTTGTTTTTAATGCTTTAACACTAATACCATATTCTGCCATACGTTTTTTAAGTTCTTCTCTATTACCATCAAACATACGAACAGCAATACTATTTTTTGCCCACACAAAAGGTTTAAAATCATCAAATTTAATCATTTTTTTACCTTCTTTGTTGACATAAATAATACTCACTTTTTCATCACTATAACTACATTCAATATTAACAATGCGTTCCATTGGGTCTCTGCCATTTAAGAATGCACTAATTTCTTCAGTTGTAAATTTCTTCATTTTATTACTCTTTAATTAAAGTTATATTAAATAACATCATTTTCCGTGCAAATATATCTTAAAAAAATCATAAAAACAAAAAAAATTTACGGAAAATTTAAAAAAAGCAAAAATAAAAAAAGGAAAGAACTAATCTTCCCTTTTTTAATTATAATATTATAACTTCTAACGGTTCTTCTATCGGTACAATTAATTTTCCTTGCGGAAACGTATCTAACTCACTTGTTATATTACCATTAAAACTTAATGTGAAATAAGCATCATAAACACCTTTTTCTTTAACATCTCTTTCTTTCCAATCATAACAAATAAGGTATTCTTCATTACAACCTTGATGTTCCTTTAATTGTATATATGCTGGTGCATTTGCAATTTTAATCATATTGTTTTGCTTATTCACCATAGTAAATGTGATTTTACAATCTTGAACAATGTCATGGAATTTATGAAAATCGTGTCTGCCATCTTGAATTAATTCCATCTTCAATAATGGCAATGTAGAATATTGATTTATATAAAATGTTTGCATAATTATTATATTGTTTATAATATAAATAGTTATTTAACAAGATTTTCGTCTTTATTTTCTAACACTTCTTCAACTTCTTTTAATGACATACCGTAGAATAAAATTAATCTACCTTCTTCTGGGTATTCATCATAATCACTAATATCTTCCCAAGCAAGTGCAACAACGCCATCAATCGCTATTTTCATGCCTAAACATAAATTATTAGTAATTAATGCTAATGGAATATTTGTTATTAGAGAATAAGTTTTTGTGTTATCGTCTGGTACATATTTTTCATTAAAAAGACCTGCAATATCTTCTTTCCAATTTTCATTACATAATGTTAAATCATTGGGTACGAAAAATAAATTGTAATGAAACTTATTTTCAGCATTTAATCCTAAACTATGTATGTACACTAATTGTAAATTATCCTTTTTCATACAAAAAATGTATTTAAATTTGCTAATTTATCTTCAACTTCACTTAATGTTTCACCAAATTTAAGGTTTAACATAAGTGTATCATTTTCATATCCGTATGCTAAACTAATAATACCATCCATACAATCTTGCATAGAAAAACAGCAAGAATGTTGTATTAATTCTAATTTTAAATTAATAGTTACATTCTTTACAGCATCGTAGTCTTCTTGATTTGGGGTAAGATTGTTGCAAAGACCAGCTGGCATGATTTCAAAATCTTCACCCCAAACTTCATCAATTTTGCTTGTAAACAGAAATTCATATTGATAATTTCCATTCAAATCAAGACCTACGTTTTTTATAAAACATAATTTTAATTCCTCATTCATACTTCTTCTTTTAAAGGTTGATTTCTTGCATTAATTTCATTTTGTTTGTTTATAGTTTCTATGTCTTCTTGTATTTCCATCTCTTTAATTTTTTCTAACTCTTTTTGTTGTCTGTATTTATAATTTAGCCAAGGACGGGCAAATGTGCTTTCTATGTTCAACTTTTCAATTTCATCTGCTTTTTCCATAATTTCTTTAAAACGTTTTGATGTCTTTTCCATACATTGTTGGAATGTGGATGGAGTACCAACACCAGCAATTTCTAACTCATTTTTTTCGTTTCTATGGATAGATATAATTTGTCCGTTTGATTTAAATGTTAAATCTATTACATTATCCCAATCTAAAACACATTGAGAACCAAGTTTCAAAGGATTATCTTTATTAGTCATAATTTTATATAATATGTAAATTATTTTATTATTTAAAATATATATTTAAAAATGTTTTTGTCAACGCTTAACTATTTATTAATAGTTAAAAAATACATTAAAAATTATGGAACAAAAAAGAAATCTAAAGAAATTTGAGAATCAAAATGCTTATGATACTCAAAAGGATGAATTGATGGGAATTCCTCACGTTGTATTATTTGAAGATACAAAAAAACTTGTATATGCATCTGCAAGCAAAGACCCATTCAATGGTCATGAGTATGTTGACCTTGGTTTACCAAGTGGAACATTATGGGCAACGAAACCAATAACAAATGAAAATGATGAGGTATTATATTTCCAATGGGGTGACACTGAAGGTTGGACTGCTGAACAAGTGCAAAATGGTGAAAAAACATTTGCTGGGGATGGTTCAGATTACAAGTGGCAAGAAGGTGAATTTGCTTGTGATGGTTCAACAATGACAAAGTATAACCCTACAGATGATAAAACTGTATTAGACCTTGAAGATGATGCGGCTCATGTTCATATGGGTGGTGATTGGCATATGCCAACAAAAGAACAATATGAGGAATTAATAGCAAATACATATTCAATTTGGACAACACAAAACGGAGTTTATGGCAGATTATTCACAACAGATTATCATGGTTCAGTTTTTATTCCTGCTTTTGGTTATGTTTACAATGGTAGTCTCAACCATGATGGTTCTGAAGGTTACGTTTGGAGCAGCTCTGTTAATGAGTTCTTAAACTATGCTTGGTATTTGTACTTTACCATAAACAGCGACTATCGTTCTAACGGTCTTTGTGTCTTTGGTGTGGTTGGTTAAGAATTTATCCAATCAATAAACACAAAAACAACATAAAAAATACATACATTACGTATGTATTTTTTATTTTTTTTTTATATTTATTATAAAATGAATCTTAATAATATGGAAGAAAAATGTTATTTAAAAAAATTTTATAATCAAAATGACTATGAATCTCAAAAAAACGAGGTAATGACACGACAACATATTGTATTATTGGAAGGAACAAATTCAATAGTATTTGAAGATGGATATGATTTTGTTGACCTTGGATTGCCAAGTGGTACATTATGGGCGACTTGCAATGTTGGTGCTGAAAGTGAAGAAGATTTCGGATTATATTTTTCTTGGGGTAATGTAGAAGGTGCTCCTAAAGATGGTATTGAAAGTGGTGAATTTACATTTGGTACATATGGTAATATGGTAAAATATATGGATACAGCAACAGAAACATTTACTAAATACACCACTATTGATGGTAAGGGTGTGTTAGACCTTGAAGATGATGCAGCTTATGTTCATATTGGTGGTAATTGTCATATGCCAACTAAGGAACAATGTGAAGAATTAACAGCAAATACAACATCAATTTGGACATCTCGTAATGGGGTTAATGGTAGATTATTTACTTCCAAGACGAATAGTAATTCTATTTTTATTCCAGCATCTGGACAAGGAAGTTTTGACGGTACGATACAAGCAAAAGAATACGCATATATAGCTACTAAAAATGTATTTAATATTGGTTCTGCTTATGATTATTTTTATTCATTATGGTGTACTGAAAATAAAGTAATAATAGACAATAATAGTAGAATTTATGGCATTCCAATTCGTGCCGTAAAATAAAAAAAAGAGAGGTAAAAACCCTCTCTTTTTTTATTTATTTTTTTCATCAACAATAACTGCATCAATAATTTCATTTTTGATTGAAAGTAATTCAAACATTCGTGTCATATATGTATCGTTAAGTTTTTGATAATATATTGTACAGTCTTTTGTTTGCCCAATACGTAATATTCTATATTCTGCTTGTTGGTTTTCAGCTGGCAACCAAGATACTGAATTAAAAATAACATGGTTTGCAACAATTAAATTTAACCCAACGCTTGTTGACACCAAATTACCCAATAATATACGACATTTATCATCGTTTTTAAATGTATCAATTGCCTTTTCTTTTGCTTTTGTTGTTAATTTACCATTATGTACCACACAAGTATCTTGAAAATGTTCTTTTAGGTCATAAATTTCTTTATCAAATGCACAGAATATGATAACTTTATCATCACTATTCTTTAAAATACTTTCAACTAACTGTATTGTATGTGGAATCATCATTTGAGATGTTGCTTGTCGTAACACAGAACCTTCAATAAGTTTTTTATTATCTAAAATCTTATTTAAATCACGTTCTTCTTCATCTAAACTATTAATGTATTCTTCCCAAACATTATCATATTCAATTTTTTCATTATTTGAAAGAGTATAAGATATAACTTTTGTTTCTTTTTTGAATTTTTTATAAATTTCTTCATTTAAATCTCTCAAATATAGGTGTTTAATACGTTCTTTTAACTCGTCTAAGTTAGAAGCGCCATTAGTCAACCATATTTTTTTACAATTTTTATCAAGAAATTCATTTAATTCATTTTTTTCATCATAACTTAAGTCATACCATGATGTTTTTCCTTTCTTTTTCAAAAAAGCATTTGTAAAACCGTCTCTTTCTCCTTTGACAAATATTTGTTTACCATCACAATAGTTTTTTACGTAACTTTGCCAATCTTTTGTGATGTCTGCGTCAATAATTTTAAGAATATTATATAAATTCATTGGATTATTTGTAATCATCGTACCTGTTAATTCATATATACCCTTTGGATTACTGCGTTGAATTAAGTCTGTAATGATTTTATATCTTCCACTGTTAGCATTACTCAATTTATGTGCTTCATCAATGATAATTAAGTCAAATTTTGATTGAAAAAGTTGAGAATTTGCCATTGCTTCATTAATGATAGCATTTTTCTTTGAAACAACCTCTTTTTCAATGGTTTTATAAGTAATTTTGCCATTATCATCAACATTTCTGACTTTACGTTTAACCATTTCTGTTGGGATTTCATAAAAATTATCTAAAATATCATAATTTATGATAGTAAAACGTGCTTCTTTCCAAGTAGAACCTTCAACAATAGTAATATCATCTTCGGTCATAAACCTTTTTAACTCCCTATACCAAGTATGTTTGACAGATGCTGGTGATATAACCAATATTTTATCATAATTATCTTCTAAAGCAGCCACAATTGATGTAATCGTCTTTCCTCCCCCCATTTGGTGTGCTAAAATTGCTTTTTTACGTGTTGTTAAAAATTTAATACCTTGTTCTTGTTGTGGTTTAAGTTTAAAATCATTAGTATTGTATTTTGAAAAATCAATTTCTTTATTATTGAAATCTTCAATGAATAATGGTGTTAAAATTGCATTTTTTGGGACAAAAAGAAGGATAAATCTATCCATTGATTTACGGTATTTAACATATATGTGATAAAATGCTTGTGTTTCACCTAAATAATAACCTATTAACAGTTTTTCTGGTACAAATTCAGTTCCCCATTCTTCTTGTTTTTTCAATCCATACCATTTTGCGATTTTAACTATTTTATTATAGTAAATTGGCGTTTTATTATAATTTTCTAATATATATTCAACTTGAAGTTCATTTAATGTCTTATTTTTATAAACAAAGACATCATTTTTCAAATTTATCAAATAAGAGTTATCTCCATTATATTCTTTAAGTTTATTATATGCTTCAGATGTTTTTTCTAATGATATAGACATTTTTAAATGTGTTTAAATTCCATTTCTGGTTATTTATCAACAAATACAAATATATAAAAAAAAATTAAAAAAAACAAATATTTATTATATAAATGATAGTTTTAATATGAAAATTTTAATAACAGAAAAACAAGAACAATTATTACATAAATTTATGTTAAAAGAGGCGATGGGTGATAATTTTTCATTTGAAGAATTAAAATCTATCGGTTCTTTTAGAGGTAGATATAATTATTGTTTAAAAACTTTAGGCCCAACTCAAGGTAGGGGTTCATCTCGTGTAATTTTTCAGTTATCAGATAATAAGGTTTTAAAATTAGCATTAAATAATAAAGGTATTGCACAAAATGAGGCTGAATGCGATTGGGGTGTACAGTCTTATGATGTAGTTCCTGAAATATATAACGAAAGTGACACTAACAAATATTATTTTTTAGTAAGTGAATTTGTTTTACCTGCTAAAGAAAGTGATTTTGAGCATATATTTAATTTTGATTTTACAACATTTTGTCAATGTTTAGTTGCATTTTGGAAATGCTATAATCCACAAGGTCGTTGTTATATATCACCAATGGATAATCAAAGTTTAGAAACTTTATTAAATGATAGTGATGATTTAAATTCTTTTTATTCTTATATGACTGATTATAGAGTTCCAATTGGTGACATGATACGAATACAAAATTACGGTATGACTAATAGAAGTGGTCAACCTCAAATAGTATTATTGGATAGCGGTTTAAACGATGATGTCTGGAATAATCATTATAAAAAGTATTAAAAATATATGGAAGAAAAATTAATAACATCATTAGAATGTCTTGAATTAGATGCTAAGTATGGACAAGATTTATATTTTTACTTAACTTTAAATAAAGAAGGTAAAATTAAAGATGTTGTAAGACACGGATTATGGATGTTTGCCAATTATATTCAAAAATACTATTTTGGTAAAGATAAGACCAAAATATTAATAGATATAAGGCGTAAATTTGTTGAAGAAAAGGAAGTATTGATAGAAGATATATTAAACGGAATATATAATAAATTTTTAGATAAATTTGCAACTTATGTATTTGGTGAGTATAAAAGTATTGAACGATTTGCTAATGCACCTAGTTGGATGTGTTATGATAAAGTTAAAGTTGTGAAAAATAGATGGATTTTATATGATAAAAACGCTGTTTTTACTTATACTGGAAATATCAAAGAAAAATATGACGGTAAATATGTTTTTGGTTATTTAGCGCACGATATTGATACTTTATACCCAATACAAGAAGAGGGTAAAATGTTTTCTTTATGTAGAGGGAATGGCGTAAAAGCATTGAATATAAAAAACAAAAAATATCATGTTATTTTTTGGGAAGAGACCGCAAAAGATTTTATAAATGTTTTATATTCAAACAAACAATGGAATGTTTTAGATAAAGAAGAAATAATATTTTCTTGTGAAAAATTAAGTGATATTTCTGATTGGATAAAAAAATATGATAATCCATATAGAGAAAAATATTTAGATTTTTTGATAGATAAAAAGAAAAGAGAAAAGAAATTTTAATTATGGCAAATATAGAATTTAACACTAATAAAATAAGAAAAAACCCTATTAAACGCAATAATTTATTTTACTCTGAAGAATCATTTAATTTGGATATGGAAATTGGTAAAAACTATTTGGAGACAGATGTAAACCAAACCATAATTTTATATGCAGTTGATTTGTCAAAAACAAACACAAATGCTGTATATGGGGAAACAAAAAAAGATTCAATTATATTTTTCCCACCAATAGAATTAAATGTTATCTATGAAATTGAAAATGGGGAATTAAGGAGTTATGATAAATCTAAAAATGTTGGTTCTTATATTAAAAGTGGTAAATTAACATTTGGTATATATCAATCAACTTTAGATGAAAGAAATGTTGAAATAAAAGTAGGTGATTATATTGGCGTACAAGTTACACCAGAGCATATGGAATATTATACTGTGGTAAATGATGGTAGAAATAATTTCTCAAATGAAATGTCAGTTTTTGGTTATCGCCCATCGTATAGAAAAGTAGAATGCGCTTCTATTGATATTAATGAATTTAAAGGATAAAAATATGTGGTATTATAAAGGTAAGAAATATTTTAATGTTAATGAATGGGTTGGCATATTCAATAGAGATTATGCCGAACAAAATATTCGTGTTAAAGCACGAGACATACATCAATTGTTTCACCATTATGGATTGAAACCGATTAAAACAAATGTAAATCGTGAAGTTAGTGAAAATGGAACAATAAGTTGGTATAGTGAATCTGCTGTTAATTATAAACGTTATAGAGAAGATTTTATGCAGACATTATATAATATTGTTACTTTTGGTGATTCAAGAGATATGGAAAGTGTTTATCAACCTTCAGTTAAAGATAATGATGAGGAAGATTATGATACCAATTATGAAAATGATATGGAGAAATATTCAAAATATTTAGAGAAAATGTATCAAACTGAAAGTACTAAAAAGAAAATTATTATTTCAGAAAATGCATTTAAAAGATTGTTTGAAAACACTTTTGATGAAGATGTGTTTATTAAATCAAAAAATAATAATAAAAACAAAAAAAAGGCATTTCTTCATTATAGCAAAAACAATGGTGGGTATAACAAAGGTAATTTAAATAGTTTTGATATGCTAAAAACAGATAAAATGGAAAAAAATAATGGTGATACCTATGAAGTTCCATTAAAAGGTGGCATAATGTCATATAATATTACTTCAATAAAAGGGGTTGATGTAATGCACTATTTTAAAAATTATTTTGATAAAAAAGCAACCAAAACTAAAATTAATGGTGAAGAATATGAATTAGATTTTGAAAAAGAACAAGAATTCAAAGATTTTTTAAATACATTTTTAATGAAAGTTAATAATGTTGTGGCATATGTTATTGATAAGGATGGTCTATCAAAAAATCAAAACATTGACCATATTTCTTTATATCCAGTACCTTCAAGTAGTAATTTTAATGAAGAAATGGTTAAACAAATATCTGAACATTATAACATTCATAATTTACCTACAATCGCAATTGACCAAAATATTTTGAAAAAAGAGACAGATAATCTTGATTTGGATACTGATTTTATTAATAAAAATAAAGAATATTATTCATCTCAACGTTATAAAACAGGTATTGATTTACAAAGTACACATTTACAAGGAGTTCAAACAGATTTTAATCGTTTACAAACATTACCTTTAATAAAAAAACAAATTGAGGTATTAAATACTTTTACCAATAAAGATAATGGGATTTTATTAAAACAATACTATTATACCCAAGCAAAACAAAAAGAAGGTAAATTGTCAATTAAAAGTGTGAAAAAATTGGAAACTTTATTATTACAATATATTAATGAGTTTAATAAGTTAAAAGAACTTACTAAATATAATCACGAAGGTAAAAATGAAATTTTAAGTCAACACATACAATCAATTGCCACAGCAATAAAATACTCAAAAGGCCCATCATTAGAAGAAAGAAAAAGAAATATTTTGGATATGTTGCATAGTCATGGACTTGGTAAAGGATTATATGAATATACAATACCAGAAATATGTACATGGAAACCAGAAAATTTTCAAATTAAAAAATTTGGTAATGATACTCGTATGGCGTTAAAAAATTATTTCCAACCAAATATGGATAATGATTTTGTTAACAATGAAATATCTAAAACACAAAATAGTATTTTAGTTATTTTTGACGATAATATATCTGGTGGAGCAACATTATCAGACATATGTTTACAGTTAAAAAACTTAGGTGTTCAAAATTTAATTCCTATTACATTTGGTGAAATGGGTGTTTCTTGGGGAAATAGTTTTAACTTGATTAATAAACCAGAAAATGGTAAATTTAATATGGATTAAATTATGCAAAAAAAACAAATAATTAGATTAACTGAAAATGATTTACATCAAATAATACAAAATACAATAAATAAAGTTTTATTTGAAAATAAAATAAATAATATCACTATTTTATGGTTAGATGACCAAAGAAATCCTAATGAATATTTTAAAAAACAAAAACCAACAAGTGGCGCTTGGGTAAGGAATAATGAATATTATCAAAATAATGTATTTAATCAATATTCACCTAATTTTGTATGGGTTAAAAATTTAAATGAATTTGCTAATTATATTATAACAAATGGTTTACCACCTATGATTTCGTTTGACCATGATATTAAACCTAAAGGTTTTAAAGGTGAACATGAAAATGGTGCGGATTGTGCTCAATGGTTAGTAAATTATTGTGAAAAAAATAATTTATCATTACCACAATGCTTTGTACACTCAGCAAATAAATCTAAACGAGTTAACGTTGAAACTATTTTAGGAATAAATTAAATTTAACAATCAATAATACGAAAATGATACAACCAAAACCATTTTTAGATAAATTACATTTACGTTCTAAAAAAGAAGGTAGAGAACGTAAACTTGATATGTCTTTAAAGATATTGGAAAAAGGTACTCCTTTGCCTTTACCAGTTGAATATAAAGACATAGATGCGTCTATGCAAGAATGGGTTGATAAAGAATTAAATATTGTATATGATGGTGAGAAATTACCAACATTTAAATTATTTGCTAATCAACGAATAAATGAATATTCTCAAACTTGGCAACACGTGGATGAAAATGGTAATCTTTTAATGAATTTTAAAACCATAACAAGGGAGAATAATCCACAAAAGGGAGAAAACCAAGGAGCATATGCTAATATTCCAGGAAATAGGGATTATCCAATGTTTTTAGTTCCAACAATAGAGGAAAATCAACAGATAGCATATGATATGTATTCAATGAAACAACCGTTTTGTGTTAATCTTATATATGTAATAAACATAGTAACAAACAAATATGAGTTGTTAAATCAAATGAATCAAATGATTCATGATAAATTCAAATCAATTAATACATATATTTATCCCAATAATCACCCAATGCCTTTATCATTAGATAACATAAATGATGAATCGGAATATAATTTAGATGATAGGAAATATTATTCACAGACTTATAGTTTAAAATTAAAAGCATACATTATACAAGAAAAAGATTTTACTATAACGAAACTTCCTTCTCGTTTTACTGTTAAAGCAATTGGTGATAAGAAAAGACGCAAAATCAAAGATGATGTTACATTTAATGTTGGTGATTTTTGGAATGATAGTTGTTATACTGAAGAGGAATCTCCATATTACTATAAAAAAATCATTTTAACTTTAGATTTCGGATATTGTGACGAACATAAAGTGATGTTAGAAAATAATTTTACATTACGAAATATTGAAACATTTAACATATATGATTTTAGAGTTTTTGTTAATGGTGAAAAACAAAATTTAGAAAATGAAGTTAAAATAGAAAAAGATGATATTTTAACAGTTAAAATTAGTAAAGAGGATGTTTTAACTAAAAGTCAAATGGTAATAATAGGCTTTGACCCAAGTGTTGTGTATGATTCTAATTTTGACCCAGAATCTTCTTTAGATGAAGAAAAAGATGATTATAAGAATTATTAAAATATTAAAATAAAAGGAATTAAGGTTGATATTCTTAATTCCTTTTTTATTTTTTATAAAAAGAAACATATGAAATTACAAGAATTAATGCAATTTGAAGAGAAATTATTGCTTTGTGAATATCATAATAAATTCAATATGTCTTTTAGTGATTATGTCACAATGGATAAATTCTTATGTGAAGTTGAAAATATTACCAATTTATATTTTCAATTAATGGATGAATATAAAAAACACATAAACAAAGAAGATATAAAAAACGATGAAATAATTGAGAAATTACAAATTTATAATGATAAATTATTGAATGAAGAAATTGAATTTAATTTTGAACCATATGATGAATTTATTGCCAAATACATAAATAAAAATTAAATATTTTTTATGTTTTACATTAAAAACAATTCATTATTGAGATTAATTAAATATTTATAATTAAATAAAAGAATAATAATTAAAAAAACATAAATAACTTATGGCAGATAATATAAGAGGAACACATGTATCTCCTGGTATTTATTCTAAGGAAACAGACATTACTTATGCAGTTAAGAGCTTAGGTATTACTACTTTAGGTTTAGTTGGTGAAACTGTAAAAGGTCCAGCATTCCAACCTATGATGGTAGAAAATTGGAGAGATTTCCAAAATTTATTTGGTGGTACAAGTGCTGAGAAGTTTATTGGTAGCCAATATCCTAAATATGAATTGCCTTACATTGCAAAATCATATTTAAGTGAGTCAAACCAATTACAAGTTTGTAGAGTTTTAGGTTTAAGCGGTTACAATGCAGGACCAGCTTGGATTATTAAAGCTAATAATGGAATGGTTGTTGCCGTTTTACGTTCAAGAGGACATTATGAAAAGTATCATCGTTTTGATACAACTACTAGTGGTGATTGTTCTTGCCCAAATGCACAATACGATAAGTTAGTGTTTGATGTTGGTACAGTACAAAAATCATCATGTAATGACCCTCAAATTTTCAATACCGATGTAGTTAAATTAGGTGCTTATGTTCCTTTTGCTACTGAAGGTAATATCTGTGATGGATTCAGTGGTTCAAGTGTTTCAGCAAGTGCTGTAACTGAATTTGCTGTTAACTCTGTGAATTTTGGTAAATTCAAGATTTATGGTTTAACTGGTCCAGTTGCTAAAAGTGGTGTTACAATATCAGCAACTAATAAGAACTATTTTGAATATTCTGTCACATTAAATCCTGGTGATAAAGATTATATTTTAAAAGTATTAGGCACATCTCCTTTCAATGGTACAGCACCTTTATACGTGGAATCTTTATATGATGTTGCACTTCAAGAAGGTATTAAGAAAAGCAATATTACATCAATTTCTGCAACTTTAGAAGGATATAACGCTTATAATGTTTCAGATTATTGTAAAGTTGAACCTATTACTAACTTCTTAACTATGGATGAAGCAGAATTAACTAAGAAGTATGTTGGTACAAGATGGCTTGCTACTGAATCTAACAGTGGTATTACTGCATATCCTTTTGACTACGAAACAAAAGAAGTTATTACAAGTGGTGCAACTGGAGTAACAGCAGGTAAAATTTATACTGTAAGACAATTTACTCAACCTAATGGTCAACGTGTTTATTGTTATGGATTCTATACAAACCTTAACAATATAACTTCATTAGGCGAATATATTCAAGCTTTAGATACTATTAGTGAAAATATCACAGCACCTTCAACATTTAAAGGTAAAATTATACGTTCTTCAGTAGTTAAGAATAACTATGATGGAAGATATTACCGTATGAGTGGAAATAAAGTATATACAGTACTTTGCGACTTAAATAACTATAAAGATGCTTATCGTTATGCTTCAACTCCTTGGTTTGTATCTAACTTAAAAGGTGATGCTCAACATTATGAATTGAATAAATTATTCCGTTTCCACACTATTTCTGATGGTAATGTGGCAAATAACGAAATAAAAGTATCAATTCAAAATATTAGACCAAATCAAAAAACATTTGATGTTGTTATTCGTGATATTAATGATACTGACGAATCAGTTATTGTTTTAGAAAAATATGCTAATTGTACATTAACTCCTGGTGATAGTACATACATTGCTTATAAGATTGGTTCTTTTGATGGTATTTATGAAGCAAAATCTAAATATGTTACTGTTGAAGTAAATGAAAGCTTAGCAACACAAAATTCTGTTCCAGCAGGTTTCTTAGGTTATCCTTTAGCACAATATGATGAAGTGGAAATGGGCGGTACTTTAAATGCACATGAAGGTGTTAAACAACCTACAATCCAATATCGTGTAAATTATAACCAAGATGTTAAACATAGAAGACAATATTTTGGTTTATCTAATTCAGTAGGCGTTGATATTGATATGTTCACTTATAAAGGACAATCTGCTTACGGAGAAGACCCATTGTATTTGTCACAAGGTTTCCACCTTGATTCAAGATTAGAAGCAATCGGTGATGGAAATATCACTGTAGAAGGTGTAAGTGGTTATACATTTGATTGTGTTCCAGTAAACGAAATGACTTCACAATATACTGAACCACCAGTAATTGATAGTGAATTAAATATGCAAGGTAGCATTTTTGAAAATGTTGACTTACGTAAATTTACAGCATATTTCTATGGTGGATTTGATGGTTGGGACATCTATCGTGAAGCACGTACCAATACTGATGAATTCAAAATTAATAAATATGAAGGTGATTTCAATACTTCAAATGGTGAAGGATATTCATTTAATAGAGTAGAAGCTGCTGAAACATTAGGTATCAACCAACCTGCAATCACATCAGACTGGTATGCTTATTTAGCTGGTATTAGACAATTTGCTAATCCAGAAGAAGTTGATATTAACGTATTTGCAACTCCTGGTATTGACATAATTAACAATACTTCATTAGTTGAAGAAGTTATTGAAATGATTGAAGAAGAACGTGCAGACTCAATTTATGTTGTAACAACACCTGATAAACCATTTGGTGCTGAAGATTATCTTGATGAAATGTTTACTCCAAGTGATATTGTATATGAATTAGAAGATACTAATATTGATTCTAACTACACTTGTACATATTATCCTTGGGTAAAATATCATGATAAAGATAACAACAAATATATCTTCTTACCACCTACAAAAGATGTTGTAAGAAATATGGCAATGACTGACAATACTGCTCATCCTTGGTTTGCTCCAGCGGGTATTTCACGTGGTGATGTAAATTGTGTACGTGCAAAATTAGTTACCAAATTATCTGATGAAGATGTTCTCTATAGTGGACGTATTAACCCAGTGAAGACATTCGCTTCTGATGGTGTTAAAATTTGGGGACAAAAGAACTTGCAAATTAAAGAATCTCAATTAAATAGAATTGCAGTAAGACGTTTATTGTTGCGTTTAAGAAAGTTGATTTCAATTTCTTGCATTGGTTTGATTTTTGAACCAAATGACCCAACAACAAAACAAAAGTTCTTATCAACTGTAACACCTATTTTTGATAATATCAAGAGCAATAGAGGTATTAGTGATTATAGAATTGAAATTAATGATTCACCAGAATCAAGAGATAGAAGAGAGTTACCAGTTAAGTTATATTTCAAACCTTATCAAGCGTTAGAATATATTACACTTGACTTCATCGTAACACCAGAATCAGTTTCATTCGATTCAATCTAATACGAGAACAAAAAAGAGAGGTTAAACCTCTCTTTTTTTTTGTTATTTATCAAAATAGTTTGTATTTATTAGTATCATTTTACTATTTATTATATAGAAAATAAAATAATAAACTTAATTTAAAAAATAATTTTATTTATGGCGAATAATTTAAACTTTTTCAGAGGTAAATATTCTGATTATTTGGTATTAAAAGATGAAGGTGAAGTATTAGATTCTAATCTTTATTTTACTATGCCTGATGAACAACCAAAAGAAGATGACAAAAAGTCTAGTAGTTATTGTTTATTTCAAGGTGAAGTTCTTTTAGCATCTGCAACTCATGAAGCAGATATTAAAGGTATTCTTACTGAACTTGAAAGTATAACTAGTCGTCTTGATAACATTGGTGGGGAAATTGCTACTTATACTATTAGTGCAATCACACCTACAAGTGAAAATGTTGAAGCAGAGTATGCTTTAATGAAAACTCAAGGTGAAGTTACTTCTCAAGAGGGTGAAAGTATTAAAATCTATAAAGATTCAGCATTGAAAGATGTTGCAATGGTTAATAGTGGAACAACTCAATATTTAGAGTTCACTTACACATTAGCAGATGGTACTGATAAAGCAGTGAAATTTGATGTTTCTTCACTTTTAGTTGCATCAGAATTTAAAAATGGTTTAGAAGTAAGCGAAAATGGTGAAGTATCAGTAAAATTAGGTGATGATATTAAAAACAACGAAGGTGTTGTTACATCTAAAAACTTCTTAGATTTTGAAGGAACAGAAGGTAGTAAAGCACTTGCTGTACGTTCAATTGATACTAATAAAACAGTTTTACAAAAAGAAATCAAAGTTGCTGGTTTAAATGGTACTTTTGGAACTGGTAATTATAAAAATGGTGATACAATTGCTGTAGGTACAGATATTTACACTATTCTTCAAAACATTTTAAGTCAAGAAATTTATCCTACATTAACAAGTAGTAATTATAAAACAGCTGCTATTACATCAAAAATCAAAGCTCCTACAATTACATTATCTAAAACAGGAACACAAATTTATGGTGCTGATGTTACATTAAGTGTTGGTTGTAGTGATTTAGTTATTGCTACTACACCAAATGAAGTAAATGGATTGACAAATGGTTATTCAGCTGCCAATGATAATAGTGCTGATTCAACTAATACAGCAATAACTAAAACTGTTTCAAGCGCTATTACTGATGCTAATTATACTTTATCAGCAACTTTTACTGGTTTTACTAGTCAATCAGGTTTAACTGTAAGTGGTGAAACAAGTGTTTGTAAATTTGATAAACAAGCGCTTGGCAAAGTAACAATGGGAGATAATAAAGTTGCAATTACAATCACAGGTCCAATAGTTAGTGGACATGCTGAATCAATTTCAAGTGGTTATACAGTATCTAACTTAGGAAATACTAATAGTGGAAAAACATATAGCGGTAAATCTACATACGATAAAACATTAGCTAGACCTACTAGTGGTTCATCAGCAACTGTAACAGGAGTATTACCTTGCTTTGCTAATGTGTCAAATGGTGCTTTAGTTGATGCCCCAACACAATTATCATTAACTACTGGTAAAGAATTTACAATTACTGTACCATCTGAAGTAGCAGCTAAAAAACACTTTATGTTTGATTTCCCTGCTGATAGAACTGTTAGTTCATTCAAAGTTAAAGATTTACAAGGTAATTTTGTTGCATTTGAAGCTGCTTATTCTCAAAGTACAGAGGTTGAAAAGACAATTAATGGTTTCACTATGAAATACAAGCGTCTTACAACAACTGGTGATTATGTTGGTGATGGTGTTTATAAAATAACATTATCAACTAATTTAAATAGCGCTGATATGACAAAAGTTTTAAATAATAATAATTAATAAAAAAAATAATATATTATGGCTTTAATTAAAAATGCGATAAATTTTGGTAATGGTTTTAATATCGGTGCTGTAGGCCCTATTGACGCAAGAATGCGTGTGCAATATTTAAGTGATTTAACTAGTGCATGGACAGATGCTATCCCATCATATCCTGGTATGATTGTTACTGTTATGTATGATGGTACTAGTGGTACTACACCATTAGGTCATGTATATGTATTAAAAAATGCAGATGCTACTAAGTTGGAGAATTGGGTAAAATTATCAACAGCTGCTGATGGAACTATTAGTGCTGATGAAGTACAAGATAATTTAGATGAATTGTCAGACAATTTTAGTATCGAAGTACAAGAACGTCAAGCTGCTGACACATATATAAGTGGTGTAACAAGTGGTATTGTTGAGACATTAAAAACTTATAAAGTAAAAGATGTTTCAAGCGCAGATACATTTATTTCACTTGATGCAAATGGCGTTTTACAAGGTAATTTGAGTTTAGCGTTTGACAATACAAATAAAAAAATTGTATTATATGGTAAGTCTAAAGACGATAAATCTAAATATGAAGTTACTTCTCTTAGCACATCAGATTTCTTGACTGGAGATATGTTATCAAAAGCAGAATTGAAAAAAGAAGAAGGTAAACCCACAAAATTAGCTTTGACTTTTAATACTTTTGCTGGCGAAGATACTATCTATATTGATGTTGAAGAATTTTTAAATGCTGATGAAGTTGAAGCATTAGAACGTTCTTTAGAACTACATAAAGGTGATACAAATCTTCACTTTACAACTGAAGAAAAAACAAAATTAACAAATTTATATTCTAAAGGTGATTTAGATGCTAAATTTAGTGAAATTAATAGTGCTTTAACAGCAAATACTGAAGCACATGTTAATTTAAGTTCTGAAATAGCTAGTGCTAAAACTGATATTTCAACTGTAAGTGAACAAGTATCAACTATAAGTGGACAAGTTTCAAGTATTAGTGGAGACGTGTCAACTATAAGTGGACAAGTTTCATCTGTAAGTGGAGAAGTATCAACAGTTAAATCTAATGTTTCTGCTATTAGTGGTGACGTAAAAACTATTTCAGATAAAGTTAGCGAAAATGAAGAAGTTGTTGCGGAAGCTCTTACTGATTTACAAGCAAATAAAGTTTCGTCAGTTGTTGCTGAAGAGGGAAGTAATATTGTTGTAAATGAAGTTAAAGATGAAAATGGTATTTCTTATACAATTGGATTCCAATGGTTAACTTTTTAATTTGAAATAATTTTTACAAAATGAAATGAAGATGGCAGAACAATATAAAAAAAACACTAAACCGTCTGTTGGTTTTTATGATGAGCCAGGTTTTGTTTCATTAACAACATCTTTAAGAAAAATAAATGGTGATGATACATTACCGACAGATGATTTTGTTGATATTTACAAGAATATTTATGATTTAATTACACCAGATAATCAAGAAATAAAAGGTGGAATATTAGATATAACTTTAACTTCTGATAAAAAAGAGATTGTTATTTTTTATGCTAATGATTCTATAAAAAAATTACCATTAGAAGACAATTTTCTTTATCAAGTTTATTATGACAAAATTTCACAATTAGTATATTTCGTTTTAACTAATGGTTCAAAAATATCTTTGGATTTTAATTTTTTAAATGATTTATATGCCACAAAAGAAGAAATTATTGAAATACATAATGAAATCAATGAAATAGAAAAAAACATTGAAGATATAAAAGATAGTATCACAATGATTTCTGATATAATTGATGATGGTGTAGACGTTAAATGGAAAAGTTTTTAAATAATATAAAAAAGTGACCTTTTTTGGTCACTTTTTTATTTAAAATACTATTTATTATAAAAAACATTATCATGAAAAGTAATACTAAATATAATTTACAAGAAACAGTAAGAGACATTGAACGTCTTTCAAAATTATTGAAGGAAAGTTATGTTTTCGATGAAGAAGATGCGGAAATGGAAGAAATGCCACAAGATGATATGATTGATGATGAACCAATGGAATCACCTTGTTGTGCAGATGATAAAATCAATCAAATTAGAAGTCTTGCATTGGAAGGAATTCAAGAATTTGCAGAACAAGTTGATTCAGAAGAATATCAAATTTTCAAAAATATTTGGATGTCTTGTGATAAATTCTATTCAAATAAAAATAAAGAAGAAAAAATTTAAATAATTATTATATAATTTTAATATATATTATATAATATAATAATTAATATAATATTTATTATATATATAATAATAAAAATATTAAT
>JAEIGA010000359.1_pt1 | contig 66390 bp, 114 predicted proteins | sample 9270691 | NCBI WGS metagenome assembly JAEIGA01 (sample SAMN17057246, study PRJNA624740) | gut metagenome | biome: biome; isolation source: fecal sample | host: Bos grunniens | place: China: Xizang | collected 2019 | reverse complement strand
GCTTCCGGGAACATGGCTTTGAGCATCTGAATGAACGCCCAACTCATGGATTCGTCGTGATTCCCCTTGGAATAGACGATTTTTACCTTCGCGGCATGACGAAGCGCCAGTCCAATCAGATTTGAGTAGAAGATTCTGGCGAGCGTCCACCCTTCTACCATGTCAACCTGCTCAATAGGTCTGCCAGAAGATGTGCGGCCACGAAAATCGTCGTTGTGGAACAAATCCTGCCCAATAATGATGTTTATCTCTTCCCAGGTTCTCGACTCCACGATGGGAGCGAGTTCAATATAGGTCTTTATGTGGTCATTTTGTGGAAAATGTTGGTCAAAGAGGGGGATTTCCAACATTTCCGGCACAGGCTCTTCCGCTTCTTTGGGTCTTACCATGACTGGCGTGGTGTTCTCGCGTATGAAGTCGAGCAGACGGCTCATCTGTCCGTCATCAGCGTGTTCTTTTATCCACGCCTGCACCACTTCGCCGTTTGCGTTGACCTGGACGGTGGCACCGTGGGCTATGAACCCTTCATATGTGCCTGCATTCAGTGTCATTTCGTCGGCAAAGGTTTCTTTTTGCCAACGCTTCAGCTTTGCACGGAAGGTTTGATATGCCATCTGGGGATGCTCCAGACAAAAAACCTTGTCGTAGATTTCCCTTGAGTTGTAACCGTTCCGCTTCATTCCAACACACTTTTTCTTCAGATCGGAACTGATTGTCATAGGCAGATATTCTCCTGTTTTGCGACGCTGGCTCCCACCCCGGCCATATAATGCGAAGCTTTACCCACATGAATCCGTATTTTTAGTTAAGTAACGAGGTAAACCGTTGCGCTTGCCGTGTATTCCGCATGGCTTGCGGTGATTACAAGTGGCTTCGGCGATGCGTGGTAACTTGTAACCAGATATGTGTTGTCTTCTGTCTTTTCGACAGAGAACGCTCCGTCTTCCGGGCCAGTAAAGCTGAACTCCAGTTCGTCGAGCGTCGGTTCGCTGTCCTCAAAGAACGCTGCGGACACGGTTAAGCGGTCATATTCGTGCATTTTCGCGGGAATTGTCCCCTTAAACGCCACATATGCGCTCTCCGCCGCGGGAACTTCGATCTCCACCGTCTGGCTGTTCAGCGGGTTCTGTGCGAGGAACACTGTAATCGACGCAGTTCCCTCTCCGACCGCCGTGACAACGCCGTTCTCGTCCACCGTTAGCACGGATTCGTCCGAGCTTTCGTATTGATAGTTGATCGGATGCTCCTCGCTGTCTGCTACGGTCACATCGTTTCTCTGGCTTGTGGCGGTGATTGTCTGCGTTTGACCTACCATCATGGAGTTGTTCCAGTTGACGGCTATCTCCCACGAAAACCCTCCGTAATCAGCGACGCCAAGCTTGATGTTGTCGTGTGGCTGTGTCTCAACACGCTCAATCGTAAATGTGAGCAGATGAACGCTGTCTGGATCGTCCGTAAATTCTCTGGTGAAATCGTCTATGCCTCGCATTGCGTAAGCGGTTTTACCAAGAAGCACTCTGGTGTTCTCGGTAAAATTCTCGGTGTACTCGTTCAGCTGGCATATGACGGCGATGTAGTTTTTGGAAGTGATTGTGTTCTCTGTAGTATGCGGAGCATTGCCAAGCGTTTCCATCTTTGCGTAGGAAATCGGAATCGGAATAATGTTTCCGTACCAGTCAAGGACATTCACAACGGCGTTGCAGCGGCGCACTATAGCCTGCCCCTGGAATGCGGCGATGTTTTTGTCCTTAAACACAATCCATGTATTGTCCGCGTACTTGAGCATTGCGCCCTGCGGAAGATAGGTATAGTTTGCTGGGTTTATGATGTGGATTCGCTGCCAGTCACCCGGCATTGTTGAGCCAGTCTGTGCCTGTGCGGCTCTGACCGAACGAAGCTGCACTCGTTTCCACTCAAAGAAGTCATCCGGGTTAAGCCCCTGGCAGTCCGCCGTGAAAACATTGGACGCATACTGCCCCATTTCCTGGATATACGCCTGTGTCTCATTTTTGAACCACTGATAGTTCTGAGAGCCGTCTGCGTTTGCCCGGTTGGGGGGCGGTGCGTATCCCCGCCCGGAGAGTGTTCCGGCGGTTCTCGCCATTTTTGCAATGTCTGCCGTAGCACTCACGACCTTTCGTTGTTAAAAGAGGGGATTTTTTGCAACGGTCTTCATGTATGACGCATTCATCTCGTACATCCGAAGCTTATCGAAAAGCTGGCTATCGACAGCGGACTGCCTTGCCGTTCCCGCCGCTGTCTGGCTGGCTTCGGAAATCGTCGTGAAGTTTGCGTCTCTGATTTTGGACGCTCTCTCCAGTGCGTTGTTGTCGAACCGATGCTCCCAAACATCGTAGATGCAGAACGCCAGAATGTCGCACTCGGTGGCGTTCAGCTCTGCGTTAAACGAGCCGGACTTGTAGAAGTCTATATCGATCTCATCGCCAACGGATATCCCACCGGAAATGATAACTTCACCAGTTTCTGCGTTGTAGTTCTCAACGGTGAGCGGAAGGTACTGGGGATTCCCAAACTCGTCATTAGAAACTACCCCGGCGGAGCAGATGTCCATTTCAACAATCCCGGTCGCCACGGTGATTGTGCCGTCGGAAGGCTCGTCGTTTACGCGGCAAAGCACATCGGAGTACTGTGGCTCGGTGTATGCGTGAAGCCGCGCAAGCATCACGGGCGGCTTGTTGAACAGAGGAATGGCCGCCTGCATATAGTTCCACATCCTTCGATAAAAGACAGGCAGACGGTTCTGCATATCCCAGTCGAGGGACAGATCATTCTTGATGTAGGTCATTGCCTGACATTCAAGCTGTTCAAATGTTGTCCCCATAGGGAATCATCCTTTCGCATAGTTCTTTATCCGCCAATCAAGTCAATAAGCTTTACGCCATAGACTCGTGCGGTGTATGTACCATTGAGCGTTCCTGTGCTGTTGCTGTTGTATTTGTCGTAAACTGTCAGCGTCAGCGTGTTGCTTGACGCTGATGCTGCGTTGATATAAACGCCGTATGCTGTTGTACTTTGCCGTGTTGAGGCTGTGCCGGATGAACTGCGCTTGCTGTTCCACTTGTTGCTGCAAACGGTGTATGTGTTTTTCGTGCCGACATTTGATGTTCCAGTAACGAGAACATTTGAAACTGTCGAGGTGTGCCTACCGTTAGTTTCGGTATCTACGCTTATATCGACAATCAGCAAGTCATAATTCTGCCAGCCTGTTGATTGAGCAAGCGAAATCGTTTTGCCAGTATCCGCCGCCGAAGTCGAGCTTGTCGAAAGTGCGCCAAGGCTTGTCGTTTGCAGGAGAACAAGTCTGTCCGACCCGCCACCGCCAGAACCAGTTCCTGTACTCTGGGTGCCGTCTGACTTGAAATAAATTTTGCCGGATGCCACATCAGAATCAGTAGCGGTGGTCGGCGTAACATCCGTGAACCTTGCCGTGCCGGAAGTGGGCTTCGGCAAATCTACCGCAGGCACATTGCTGTATGTCGCTCCCCATAGAGAGATGTTCTGCGCCATTTGCCCACCCCCTTACGAGATGGACAAGACCTTTGTAGTCGAATCCTGAGAGATAATTGGGATTTTGGCCGACCCAGGCACATTGAAGATGCTCTTGCCAGAAACAATGTTTGCCCCAACAAGGTTGGCGTCACCAGCAATGGTCTGCTTCCCAGTCAGATATGTTCCGGCAGCGATTTCCTGGTTGCTCGTTCCGGGCGTGATTGTGGCCGCCGCTTTTGTTGTCACGCTTGCCGTCAGAGAAACATTGGAATTTCCCGCCGTGCCACTTGAGACATAGCCTGCGGAAACCGTCGGCGTGACGGAAACGGTTTTTGAGAGGGTCAGCGTGTTCGTTCCAGTCGATACGGACGCAGATGTGCCGGAGATCGTAGCTGGGGCTGTCGCAGAACCGCTGGCTACGGACTTTGATGCGGAAGCCGCATAAAATCCGGCGGGCGCGGTTACCGTCGCTCCGCTTACGGTCAAATCGGACGAGTCATTCTCCGCCGCCGTTCCTGAATACTTAACGCCATTGGCGTATGCGCTGTCACCGACCGGGAGATGCGCCGCATTTGCAAGCGTTGCATCGGAAGTGTCAACAAACTCCGCTTCTCCGCTTGAGCCGGACAGCGGAATCGTGACAGCGGGAACATCCTGGTATACGACATCGCGAATAACTACATTCTTTGCCATGTTTTTCTCTCCTTAAAACACTCTCAGCCTTGCTCCGACCTGTTCAATCCGCCCATAGTTCGACGGGATCGGATTTACCACAATGTTTTTTGTGGCAAGCTTCTGTGCCGTCTTCAGCACCTGGGTTTCCTCTCCGGGTGTAACTTCATACGATCCCTCGTATGGCTCTCCCGCTGCGCCGCCTCTCACATCTATCGCAATGCTTTGCTTCCGTGGCGTAGTCAGCGTGATCTCGGCAGGTTCTTTTGTTTTGATGTCGATAGAATTAGCCATCGCCATCAGCGTCCTTTTCAAGCACTGCCTCGTACAGCAGCTCATCAACATCGAAGGGTGCGGTCAGCGTTTTGTGTGCGTCTCCGCTTGCCTCGATCCAACGCACCTGAACCAGGCCAGACCGTTTATCCTCAAAGGTCAGCGTTTCCTTCTGCGTGAGCGTCAGCACAAGCTTCGTTGCGTTGTTCGCATAGGTAACGCTGTCCATTTTTTTCTTCGTTACTTTTCTGTCGCCCTGCTTGAAGGTGACATATATGTCGCAGTCGTTCAGATTCCACCCCTTGATGGTAATCGTGATTTCCTGCGTTGTTCCTCTTTCAATCGTCACTGATAATCCCTCCAGTCATGGGGGTTGAATTACAGCCCGCCCTTGGCAAGCAGAAATGTCAGCACCGCGCCGACAATGCCCCACAGTATCTTTTCAACCAGGGCTTCCCACCTTTTTGCAGGCTTTTCCTTGAGTTCTTTCACATCTTTCTGGGTTTCGTCCATGCTCTTGTTCAGATGTTCAAGGTCTTTCTGCATGGCTTGGAGGACGCTGACCACATCACTGAGATTGTCCACCTTTTGTTCCAGGGTTTCGATGCGGCGCGTATTCCCCTTACTTCTGTCCTCGACTTCCTTGAGTAATACTGCCTGATCTTCCAGTGACATCGGCATGGTCATCGTCCTCCAAATCGTATAGCGAGCGTTTGCTCAGTTACTTTGCTTCGTGTTTCCCGGCGTAGTAGTTGTCGGAACTGATCTTCAGCAGAACGCCGAGAAAGGTGTCAATCGCTGTAATCGTTCCTACAATCTGTTCTCCATAAGGCAGACCCCATATGGAAGCCAGGGCGAAATACAGTGTGCCAGTGGCGGGAAGAACCACCTGGGCAATGTATTTCAGAATGTCGTATGTCTTATTGCTCATGATTTACATCCTCAACTCACATCATCCGTGGCGGTCGGGTCAACCCACTCTTTGCCGTCTGCGTCGTAGTACCAGGTTTTCCCGGTATCGATTTCCAGAAAGTCACTGCCGTTTGGGGCGGTCGGTTTGGTGTCGGATGACAGCCCACGGTAGTGCATCACCATGTTGGTGTTGCTTACCATTACTCTTCCTCCTCGTAGTTCATTTCCTGCAAGATAGTCTGAAACGCCTTGATTTCCAGACCCTGCCTTCTGGTGATATTCCGCAAAGCAATGACCTTGTCGCGGGTCACTGCCTCATTGTGCGCCTGCCATGCCTCGTAAAACCGCCGTCCGACGATTTCTTTGTGGGGAGTGCAGAGTTTCTCGTACACCTCGCAGATTTCGTCCTTGCTCAGTTCGACCATGCGGGCAAAAACCTTGCGGTCGATGATTTCCCCATCCTTGTAGGCAACGCCGAGGCTCTCTCGCTCCTCATCGTTCAGGCCGTCCAGGACGATGAGCCACCGCTTTGCCAGGTAGTTTCTGTTGCGGTTATCCAGGATGCGGCTCAGTTCGTTTTTGGGAACGCTGAATGTCCCGGTTTTCCCGGTAATCGATCCGTACATTCCGCCGGGGCCGAAAGTGACCAGGTTATAGTCGGCTACCTCTGCCTGCCAGAGGAAATACACCCGCTCGGTGTCTGCGGAAACCTGAATCACCTGGGGCTTCTGCATGGAAAGGATCTGCCGCTGGAGTTCCTCCATCTGCCGCTGAAGCATCTCGTTCTGAGCTTTCAGCAGTTCCACCGTCTGGTCAGCCACGGGCGCTTCCGGCTTTTCGGACTCTTCAATCTTGGCGATGATGGCCGCCTTTGTCATAGAGGCGTCCGCCTCAATTCCCTTCTCCTGCGCCAGCTTGATGAGATCTTCCTTTTTCGTGGTTGCGTAGTTTGCCATCTCTAAACTCTCCTTCATGGCGTATTTATTTGTGTGTGGGGCTGTCAGTAGGAGTCGAACCCACAACCTATCGCTTACAAGGCGATTGCTCTACCATTGAGCCATGACAGCATGGAAACGAGGGACGGGGAAACCGCCCCTCGTTTAATCGGATCAGATGCTGACCACGCCGATGTGGTCGGCGAAGACGGCAGCGGAAGACAGGGAGATGGTGATGTTAATCGCCAGTTCCATGTCACCAGCCTTGGACGGATCGACCTCAAGCTGGATGGGAGTACCCTCGTTGTAGACGATGGTAAGGGGCTTGCGGCCGTTTGCAGCCATCATGTAGATGGTGGAGTCGGACAGCATAGTGTCCACGGTGGTGTTCTGAGTGCCGGGGATGACCACGTCAACCAGAGGCATCAGGCGGACTGCCATGTACTCGCCGAGGTAGCCAGCGCGGGCATAGTCAGCGCCGAGCAGAGTGGCGATGGCGGCATCCATGTTCACATTGGTGCTTCCAGTCACATCCTGGGGCAGAACCTGCGCCAGGGCGGGGTAAGAACCGAACGCGATCATGTTGGAGATCATGGTGTTGTTCACCGCAGACAGACGGTTCGCCAGTTTGACCCAGTTCTGGGTGTCAAAGGTGACACTCAGGTTGGCAGGCACCAGGGAAGTGTCCTGGATGGCGGCGGACATGGTGGAGTTCCACAGCCCCATCGTCTTGGCATACATACCAGCGGTGATGTTGGCGAAGAACTGACCGAAGTCCACATTGTTGCCCACGAGCTGAGACCATTTTGCATTGATCTGAGCGGTACGCGGAGTCGGGTTGATGGCGATGTCCTTGCTGTAGAAGCGGTTGCGGGGAACACTGCGAGAAGCGCCCCATGCGCTGTCCTGGAACACGGGAATGTCATTGCTGCCGATGGAGAGCATATAGGTCTCGCCGAATCCGACCTCGGCAACTTCAGCGAAAACGCTGACAGCCTCGGAGTAGACGCGGGGCAGAATGGGGGTCAGGATTTCCTGGTAGATGCCCATGAGCACCTTCAGGAACAGGCTGTTGTTGCAGTACTCAGCGCCGTGACGCTTGAAGTCCTCAAAGTCCTTGGGGCCGACCTTGCCGATCATGGCATCAGCCTGACGAGCGGCGTACAGAAGGTGAGCCTGCTGGAACTTGCTGTTGGTCTCCTTGTACTGTTCAGCGGACAGAACAGAGGCGATCTCGTTGTCCTTGTTGCCCATAGCGGCACGGACAGCCATTGCGCCCTTACGAGCGTACTCGTAAGCAAGCATACGACCAGCGCCGACGATGGACGCACGGGCGTTGGTGTTGTCAGCGGTTTCGGCAGCGGATACCTTAAACACGCTGGGATTGATGCTGTTCATAGAAAGCTTCATTGTTCGTTACCTCCCTTCCTCAGACGCAAGCCATTGCATCGACATAGCCGAAGCTGGCGGATGTGCCCTCGGTGAAGTTGCCAGTACCCATGACCTTGAAGTAGGGCAGTCCGGCATTGGGAGCCGAAGCAGCGGGGGTCAGAAGACCAGCGTCGCTGATGGTCAGGTACTGGTTAGTGCTCAGAGAAGCACTCAGGTTGCCCACGCCGAAGCGATAGACGCTTTCGTTGTCAAAGTGGACACGGCGGAAAGAACCGTAGCGGTCGGCGGGAATGCCGAGACCGAGGGTCTCAGTGCCGACGGCGTAGAGGTTGCCCTTGGCGCTGGCAATCAGAGGCCAGTCGTGGGGGTCGCAGGCGTAGATCGGGGTGGAAGCGGCGGTCTCGCTGGTGGCGGTGACCATCTTCCAGGTGTTCTCGTTTTTCACATTGGCAAAGCCCTCGCAGTCAAGCAGGCTGTCGCGGATGCAGAGCTGACCAGCGGAGCAGTCGGTAGCCGTAGTGGAGACGAAGAACTTTCCGGCGATGTTAGCCAGATCGTCAAAGCGGTCGTTGACGATACGCGCCTCGAAGGCGGTGTTAGCGGTAAAAGCCATTATTCGTTCACTCTCCTATTCAGATAATCTTGTCCAGGCCGGACAGGAGGCTGTCGATGCCGTCAGGGGCATCGGGGGTTTTGCTCAGAAACTTCTCGTAAGCGAAAGTGGACTCAGCAGCCTCTCTCGCCTTGCGATCCAGTTCCTCCTGGGCATCGGCACAAGCTGCCTTGACACGCAGCTCAACCTCGGCATCGCCAATCCAAAGCCCCTCGGCATTCACACGCTCGGTGTACTTGCCAGCCTCGATGTCGGCGTAGATGGGAGTCAGCAGGCTCTCATCAAACTTCGCCTTGGCGTTGCGGTTTGCGTTCTTCGCATCCAGGGCATTCTTGGCGGCGGCTTTCGCGGCCACGACCCGGCGGGCTTTCTCAGCCGTTTCCATTGCCTTGATGCGCTCGTTGGCGGCGTTGAGCTGGGCTTCCAGAGCCTTGGCGTTGTCGCAGGCTTCGGCAACCTCGGCAGCCATTTCCTCGGTCATTTCGCAGGCATCGATCTCGGCATTGTCGCAATCTTCACCCAGAATGAAATTGACCTTGGCAGCGACCCGGCGGAACTTTTCAGGAACGACGGTGTCGTCCAGACTGTCCATCTTATAAACGGAAGTGCTGGCGTCCTTCGCCATAAGGCAGACCCGGATAGCGCCGTTCTCGTCCTGCACAGCGGCCAGAACCTTGTAATCCGGGAACTTCTTGCCCAGCTCCGCAAGCTCTTTGCGGCTAAAGTAGGTCATGCGCTTTTTCACTCCTTTGTTTTCGTTGTTCTTTGGAATGTCTTTGGGCTTCTCTTTCTTCACATAGGAAGCGGCTTTCAAAATGTTTTCAGCCATGTTGTTCCTCAGTTCCGAAAGTTCAGAGAGTGTGCGTATGTTTGCTCCGGCTACGGCAGGCTCAACGCCGTTGCCCAGAATCGTGATGCCGAGGACAAGATATTTCTCCTCGATATCTACGCCGTTCTCCCCCTGGCGCTCGTCCGTCACCAGTGTCTCTATAGAAACCTCCATGCTCCCCTGTCGAGCAATTTGGTCTACAAGCTCTTTGGCGTACCACGACCACAGATTGCCACGCACAACGACCCATTCCGTGCCGTCGATTACTTCCAGCCGGACATTTTCTGGGTCTTTGGGAATCCATCCCACGATGCGCTCCGCATCTGCGGATGTAAAGGAAGCGTACTCCTCACCGTTGAGGTCTCGCTTCATGTTGTAGTTGTGACCGTCTCCGATCACCATTCCGCCCATGACATACGCAGTCAGGATTGGAATGTCCAGGAACTCACTCAGATGCTGTTCAAGATTGATATACTGCCAGTTGTTTCTGTTTACCTCGGAGTTCAGCGCCATAATCTCCACGGCATACAGCTTTGGATTGGCTGTTTCCAGCACCTTGAGCTGCCCTACGACAGTTCTATTTTTTTCCATCTTTCTCACCCTTTCGCAAAAATAAGAGCGCCGCTCTTCGCACGTTGGGAGAAAACCTCTCCGTGTCCATGCTTTGCGGCGCTCTTATCGGCGCTCTGTGTGACGATATGTGATTTTGACGAAGTCCTCGGTCGTGTCGTAAACTACAAGCGTTCCGCCTCGGCACTTCAGGCAGGCTATTTCTCCGCGCCCCTCTGCGTACAACAGCAGTCTTCGGCAGAGTGGGCAGCGGATTTCTTTTAAGGCTGGCTTAGAAATCATCCCAGTGATCCTCGTCGCGGTCTTTGGGAATTACCCTGTGGCCAGTAGGATCGAGCGAACCGCTACTGCCGGGGTTTTTGAGGAAGTCTCGGTTCTTTTGCCCGGACTGGCTTGTTGGGTCGGACGGTCTGCCACCTGGATTGAGTTCCTGCGCCGCTTGCGGAGGAAGCGTACCGTCACGCTGCCGTGCGCTGTAGGTGCTGACAAGCGGAAGCCGTCTGTCCATGATGCCGGACTTTGTGACGAACTCGGAGATAGCCAGATCGTCGAGAATGCTGTGGCCTATCATGGCGTTGTACTTCAGCGTTGCAGGCATCAGCCCCAGGGTCATGTCCTTGCGGGCGTTTTCCATTTCGTTCGCATACGAGAACACATCTCCGAACATATGGAAACGCATCGTGGTTTTCAGATTGAGGCTGTCGAAGATGAAGTTCATCATCTTTTCAAACTGCCAGTAAATTGGCATTGCCGCCCTGGCGTTGATTTTGGCGCTCAGTTCCGCAACGCCGACCTTGGGATCGTCCGATGTCGGAATCACGGCGGACAACCCAGCTTTCTGCACCTGGTCGCTGTAGGCGTGTTCCGCAATCGAGGTGGAACTCACCGTATCCGTTATGGTCTGAAGTTTCAGGTTCTTCGCCGGAGCAAGGTAAAGACCAATGCCGGATGTGTTGTTGTTGGCAAGCATCTGATACCAGAAGGTTTCAAACAGTTCTCTCGTTGCCGGGGAAATCGCAACTGGGTCGGCGCCAGGTACTGCCTGCGTGTCATAGGTAGGCAGTTCGCCAGTCATAATCGAGGTAAGCGGATTGAGAATGATTTCAAGCTGGGCGGCTTCGTAAGCTGGAACTTGAACCATGCTTACCATCATGCCAGTCGTTTCCGGCACTACATCGACCGTGCGGTCATCCCTCTCAAACACGATGACTTTCTCTGCCGGGAGATTGACCCAGTAGTAGTTCACCGTTCCGACCTGATACCACTGAGGATTGCCCTCTGTGTTTGCCGTATCATTGGCGCGGAACTTCTCGGCGTTGATGCCGTACCGTCTGTCTGTGCCGGATGTGTATTTGAATGAACTGCGCTCTTCGATTACCTCTCCGAACGCTTCCATGTACGGAAGAAACAGATCGCCGAACTGGCGTGGGTCTGTTCCCGGAGTGCAGAAATACATCAGGTTGAAGGCGACGCTGTAAGTTCCCGGACCGTTGTTACGCCCGGTAATCATGCACCAGTCCGTCGGCAGCTGCTGAAGAAATGCGTACTTGACGGCGTTGTGGCTCTTGTCCACTTCATAGCGTGGCGTGTAAAAAACCTTGCCGTATTTTGCACACTGCCCATTGATTTTCCGGGCTTCCGCCTTTGGATTGATTTTGTCGGCGAGTTTCTGCGTAAGGATGTAATCCCTTCGCATCTGTTCATAGCCAACCTCTTTCAGATCCTCTGACGGATAAACATACCAGTCATATGTCATCATGTTCTGGTATGTGTTGAGGATGATGCTGTAGGTCATCGCCGAGGAATCAAGTGATGCGGAAACGGCTCTCAGTTCACGCTCGTTTGAGCTGGGTGACTGCACCATATCGGCGATCTCGTCTTTGCCGTAGTCCGCCGCTCTGGTGTTTATTCCCTTGATTCTGGCGTTCTGGATTTGCGGCCAACTGTTCAGCAGACCAATGCCGCCTGCCGCAGTCCATGCAGAGAAAATAGAACCCATGCCGAGAGAACCGTACTGACCGTTTAGCCGTTTGATGCCCTTGGCAAGTTCAGACCAGGTGTCAGCGTTATTCTGTTCCACCATTGGGGCTTCCGCCATCAGTCATTCTCCCTTTCAGTTCTTCTTCAAAGCGGATAAGAAACTCTTTCTGCTTTTGCTGAAATGCAGCGTACTCTGCATCTGCCTTGATTTTCTCGCCGACCGCCTTAATCCATGTCCAGTCCTGCATGGTCAGAGACTTGGCAGCCTCAACAGTGACTTCCGCCATTTTGTCTGGCGTATCGTCCGTTATAACCAGGCAGTATTTTGGATTTGCCTTGAAGTGTTCATACTTCTCGGCTCTCGCAATATTCTCAGCCGTGGAACGGCACACCCAAAGTTTGTTCATCGTACCGCCATTCTTCCGAGTCGTTGCAGCGAACTCTTTCTTCCCTTTGTCGGGCTTTCGTATCTCATGCCGATACTGCTCGGCGCTTTTTCGTACTTCTTTGCAAACTCTTCCCACAGGTTTTTTCTGTGATTGAGTGCGTAGAGTTCAGACTTTTCCAACCGCTGTGCGATTCGGCAAGCGTAAAGAAGCGCAGACCACATATCTTTCTGGATGTACTTGTTTATCTGAACCTCAGTCCATCCGACCGTGCCGTACTTCTTTTGCAGATTGCTTATCTGCTGCGCCAGTTTGTTCGTAGCGGAATATGGAAGCTGAATCTCTGCGTCACGAAGGTCGTGCTTTATATCGTGCTTCAGCTTGTAGGCTTGAAGCCCATCGTACAGATTCGGCGTGAGCAGAAGCAGGTTTCCGTTTTCAAACTCGCGTTCGATGTAGTCGAGCATCACGCTGTTTGGGTCAGCGCCGGACATCCCCTGCGCCTGGAGCGGGTAAACGCATGGGATTGCTCCCTCCTGCACAAGCTCCGCTATTTCCATATCCGGGGACATGGCACACATCGGCGGCATTCCGTCGTGTAAATCGAGGTGTAAATCTTCCCAGACCGACCAACCGTAGGATCGAGCGTCCAGAACGATGAACGGTGGGTGTCCGCCCGGAATGTAGTAGTCATTCCATCTGCGCTTTATCATGGATGCCTGTTCCATGTGTCCGCCTTTCGGCGGCTTGCGCTCTTCTACATAGACAAGGCTCTTTTTGTAGGCGTCCATCGTTGCGCTTGAGTGTTGCCGTTCACACTTGATGACCGCCATGCCTATCAGCGCATTGCCGGAAACATCTCTGGACGCGACGTCGTAGCCGATGATGTAGAAGCAGTCAGGATCTCCGCAGTGCTTTTCTTCCATGACCTTCAGCTTTCGGCTTCCGGCAAGAACATCATCGCGTATGATTGGGTTTTCGATGCTGCCAGTCCACTTACTCTCACATTCTCGCATGAACTGCTCTGATGTGAGTTTCTTTTTCAGCATTCTGTAATAAGAAACGGGCTTCATCCTGGAAAGCACCGTGACTTGCCACGGAATGCTCACGGCAAATGCGCTCTCGCCGTTTTTCATTGCCTTGCGGATATTGATGTAAGCAGGATATGCTTCGTTCTCTTTCCGTGTGGCGGATGTGATGTAGTGTATCTGACTGTCTATGTGAGTTGCGTCAACCAGACCGTTGACCTTGTAGCTCAAACGGTTCGTGCCAAGCACGATTTGGTTGAAGTCCGTAAAGTTGAATGGGTTCTTATCTTCCTGGGCGCACTCTTCGGCGATTACGCCGGATGTGTCAATGCCTCGGTCGATGCTCATGATAAACTTTGAGCCGAGCGGAGTAGACAGCTTGAACGATGTCTGTGCGTCGCTGTTCTTAATCCAGTGATCTGCCAGAATTGGAGTGTTTCGCTGATATGTTGCGAAAGCCTTTGACGCAAGTGGCGCTGCCTGCTTTTCCACGGGAGCATAATACCCGGTGACCTCTCCCGGCCAGAGAATTCCTTTGTTGCATTTATCGGAAACAACAACCGTAGTCTTGCCAAGCCCACGGCATCCAGTGGTGAATGTTTCCTGATACCGCGCCATAGCCCTTTTCATGACACGGTTGATGATGCTGTTGGAAAACTCTTTGTTTTCCGCCTCGACTAAGTCTTCAAGTATGTCGGGATACCAACGGAAGAAAGAAATCAGAAGCGCCCAGCACTCTGTCGCAAACTCGTCGTAGTTTACTCCCTCGCGGGTAGCTTTTCGCACATAATGACCGTTGGCGTATCTGTACCTTGCTTCCGCCATCGCTCATCACTTCCCCGGTTTCATTCGCAGCGGATTGATTCCCAAGTCCTTGTAGTTCTGCTTTTCTGCTGCGTCACGCTCTTCCGAAAACTCTCCGAGCGTATCCACGATTGCGTATTCATTCGGCAGCCTGTCTACTTCAGGCACTCCCTCGTTGAACGCGGTAGCGTTTCGGATGTAGAGCAACATCTGGTCTGCGGCATCCCTCGTGTAACCATACGGCGTATGGAACATGAAAGTCGCAAGTTGCCGCTTCAGTTCCTCGTAGTCCATGAGGTTGAGTCCGGCTCTCTCGCAAGCCTTTACGATGTCATCAAGCCTTACCCTATCCTGGGGCAGTTCGTCTTTCTTGCGAAGCTGCTCGGACTCTTTTAGCTTCTCGATCATCGCATCGACTTTTTTGGCATCGTCGAACTCTTTTGCCGCCATCAGCTTATCACGCTCAAGCGTCCATCTTGCGATGTCCTGGATGGCAATCTGGCTCTGGGTGCTGATGCCGCTTCGCCCTTCCGTCATGGCATCGTAAACGCGGTTAAGAGCGTCGTAGTCTGCGTCGGTATACGGTTCACTCGTTGGGCCGTATGACTTCCCCCAGAACTCTTTGTTGGCTTCCTTGTCGCGTTCTCTTCGCTCCAGGAGTTCCTCATTGCTCTCAGCGCCAAGGTCGGACAGTTCCCGGAACGCTTTCTTGATTTCGACCTTACCGTCGGCAAAGCCGCTCCAGTGGTCTTTTTTGTCGTGCCAGTGAGCGGCTCTCAGTGCCGTTATGTATCCGCCCCATGGCCCAAACTCCCGCTTGAACTTGTAGGAGTTCTTTACCGCCTGCGGTGAATACGGCACATCGAACTTGACGCAGCAATAAAAATAAGCGAGATCGGAGCCAACCACTTTCGCAAGCTGGATGTAGAACTGGTTCTGACAGCTTACGCAATAGAATGTCGGTGCTCCACGATCAAACCCATCCGTGGGCATCCAGCTATTTTTATCCGTGAGTTCACGTCTGCAATGCCAACACTGTCTGGTTTCTGTCGTTTTCTCGCCCATCTAAATTCCTTTCGGACACTATATCTTGTGCTTCACATTTTCATATACCACAATATCTTGTGTTTGTCAATGCTTTTTGGAATTTTTCTTGCAAAAAGCCGTAAGCGCGGCGGATTTACCGTCGCGCTTTATTGTTTGTATGGTTTTCTCCCCAGCTTTTGACCTCGTTGATGATGGCATCGAGGTTATACTCGACTGGGTTCACTGGGATATCCGCTTCAAGCTTCGGCGTCTGCCGGGGCTTTGTGTTCTCGTCAAATACCCACATGGCTTTTCTCCGACTTAAACAGGTCTTTGACCATGTTCTTGTCGATCTCGTCGATGTTTTCCGGGTCGGTGTCGAGCGGTGGGCGCTTTGTATAGGAAACGGGGCGGATTGGATTCGGCCCAAATGTTTTTCTGTGTACTCCCTGTACGGAGTTCTCCATGACGGTGAAGACAGAGGAAAGGACAACGACAGCCGTCGTCATGATTGCCACCGCAATGCAAACAACCACGATGTCGCTGACATACAGATAGCGTCCAAGCGCCACGGTCACAAGCTGGATTGCCTGCCCAATGAGAAACGCCAACAGGATGGAAAGAAGATTTTGCTGTTTCATATTGCCTCCTAAACTTCTTCGATATGGTTACCCATGTCTGCCATGATTTTCTTCTTCAGAGCGTACTCCTTGGTGATGTGACCCTTGGAGTCTGCTATGTGGTATTTCCACTCGCCGCCTTCAAGCTTCAGGTAGGTGAAGTCTGCGAGGTAGTTGATTGCGCGAAACCGTTCACCAGTCGTTCCGTCCGTGTACGCAGGCTTCAGCAGAAACTGAACTTGCAGCCGTATGTCCTTTACCACGCCAGCCATTTCAAGTGCCTTGAGTTGGTCGTAATACGCCGCTTCCCTTTTTGAGTCGAACTTGATTACAGTTCCGTTTGCGGTCAATCTCTCGGAAGGCTTTGCGTGGTACTTGCTCTCTTTCGGCTTTTTCCCCTCTGCGGCCTGCGCCAGTTCCGTAAGCCGCTCGTTGGCTTCATTCGACTTAATCTGCTGCCCAAACTGTTTTTCATACAGCTTCCGCATACCAGGCGGCATATCGTTGATGTCTGCGTAGTTCATGCCGCAAGGCTGTATTCAGCCCAGTATGTCACTGTGCCGTCATCGTTTTTTCTCCCCTTCATTGTCTTAACGATGGGGAATCCGAGCGCCTTAAGGTCGGCGATTCTGGCGGCAAGCCGCATGATGTGGAGTTCTGTCATTGCTCTCCATCCGTCAATGCTCCCATGCTGTTTGATATACTCAAGCACAAGCTGCGTCTGCGTCATCTTACTCATGGTCAGTCCTCCACTCGTACCACAGCCGGACAGCAAAGGCTACCACGATAACTGCCCAAAACGATGCCCAAGTAATTGTCATTCTCTTCTCCTTTCAAACGGCGTTTCTTCGTCTATTTCAGAAAAGCGTCTTCTTGTTCCCTGCACCCTTACATTGGCGCACATTCCGACAAAGTCCATGTACACAGCCCCCGTTTCGCCGTGTCGGTTTTTCGCCACATTGACTTCCATCGTTTGCGGCTCCCACGGTTTCGGCTGTTCTTCCGGCGGAAGATAGTAGGCTTCCCTGTGCAGGAAGATAACGGCATCCGAGTCTTCCTCTATCGCTCCAGAGTTTCTGAGGTCAGCCAGATTTGCCCGCTTATCTCCTCTCTGCATATTTGCTCGGTTCAGTTGGCATAGGAGCAGGATTGGCGTTCCAGTGGCTTTCGCCAACCGCTTCAGCCCATGCACCGCCATCGTTGTCGGCAGATAAAGGCTGTCTGTTACCTTGTCTGGGATGATAAGTCCAAGGTGGTCAATCACGATTAGGTCAAGCTTGCCTGCCTGCCGCACATGGCGCTCAATGTCGGACAGCTTTGCGTTCTCTGCGCTTATAATCAGATCCCTCTTGGAGAGGTCGTTCATTGCGTGGAGAATCGATCTCCACTCCTGATCATTCTGCGTGTCGAATGTTCCGCCCATAAGTTTGGAGTAGGACACACCACTCTTTCTTGCCACGCGCCTCGACCAGAGTTGCTCTTTGCTCATTTCAAGGCTCTCATACAGAACCCGGCCTCCAGCGGCGGCGACATTATCTGCGATAACTAAACCTACGACCGTTTTCCCCAACCCAGGTCTTGCGGCGAGTGTGATAAGACCTTCACTTACCAGCCCTCCGCCGAGCACATCGTCGAGATTTTCAAGCCCCGTTGGCAGGAACGGCCTTGTTTTCCCCTCTGCCACCTCGTTCAGGTAGTTGCTGAACGCAACAGCGTCTTCCGTAGGTGTTGAGAGCGTAGATACTCTCATTGCCAAGACATTCTGTAGCTGTTCCACCGCATCCTGCGGGGCGACCTCTCCGCTCTCAAGTTGCCGTCCAATCTCCTGTGCTCTCCGATTAACGGCAGACTCTCTGACAATCCTCGCGGTCAATTCAACATTCGCCGTTGTGAGGTACGCTTTCATCGCCTCGCGCACCCACTCTTCTGAAAGTTGGAGTCCGTCTTTCCTCGCTTGGGCGAGAATCGTGGCGGGATCTATTGGCTCACCGCTGTCTGCGAGGACGCAGGCGGAGCGGAAGACGCTCCGTGCGCTCTCCATCGCAAAATCATCTGCCTGGACAATCTGACGGATTAAATCCAGACACTCCATTGGGTTGACGAGAATGCAGGCGCAGACAGATTCCTCTGCCATTATCCATGCGTCAGCGCTTACCGCTCCGACAGCAATCAAAGCTTCGTCCATGCTTCACCTCAGTCCGCCCACTCTGGGAGATAGTCCGGCGCTCTTTGCCTTTTTGTCGCATCAGGGGGAGCCGTAGATTTCTTCGGCGGTTCGTAGTCCTGCGTTTGGCGCATACCGCCTCTGTTCTGCTCCCTATCAAGCCAGTTTGTAACGAACCGACGGATTCCAGTCTTGGTCTTCCGCCTTTTGGGATTGTCTTTAAGCCAAAGTTTCATAGCCCGAAGCTGTTGGAGAACATCCACATTGGGAAACGCTAACTGCCACTCGGCTATATCCTGTTCTACAATCCCATATTCCGTTCCATCATTAAGCTGGAGGGTCAGCACGGGAGATGCGCTCGGCAGCTCCGTGCTATCTATCGAATTGGATTCGGATTTCGTATTGGATTCCGAATACGAATTGGATTGGATTACGGTGACATCTGCTTGCATCTGCTTGCAAATGATTTCAGATGATTGCGGACAGCTATCGGGGTCGGGATATTTGCTTTTCTTTGCTCGTATGCTCTGGTGCTGATTCCACGTTGGTAAATACAGGAACGGCTTACCCTCAAACACATACAGAGTAACTAATCCTGCATTCGCCAACGAATCGAGAGCCGCAGAGACGGCTTTTATGGTCAGGTTTTCTTTGAGTGGGAAGAGCCGATTCTTAATGATTGACGGTCTCCCATCGTACCGACCATAATCATCGCAATTTACGATCAACCGATAGAAGAGGACTTCCTCAAACCATGACAAACCATCTATTGTGTCACTGGCGCAGATGCTTTCTTTCAGTATTCTGTTCGGCATCTTAGACCTCTGAATTGATTTTTTATTACTTTGAGGACGGTGGGGGAAAGGTCGGTGACAATTCCCCCAAAGCCTCTTTCAACCCACTCTCGTGGAGTTGTCAGTACGGAAGATCGGTGTCCGATTCCTCAAGTTCTCTCTCAAACGGAGTCTTCTCGTCATCCAGTTCAGAGAATGCAGACGCCGCAGTAGGAACTGGCGAGGAAGGAGCGGTTGCGTGGAAATCGCCGTCAACAACCATCTGAGCAACCTGAAAGATGCTTGTCATGTCGATAACGATATCCGCGTCGATTTTCCACTTCTCGGCATCTGGGTCTTCGCCGTCTCTGCGGAAAGTGTCCTCGACAAGCAGACCGCAGACAAGCACCGTATCGCCTTTTGCGATTCCCAGGTCGGCATCGCCAACAAACTTGGCGTTATCCCCCCACACGGACACTTCCATATATTCGGAAACCATCTGGCCATTCTCGTTGTGCCCTCGGTTATATTTCATACCAAAGCCTGAAACGCTCTTACCAGATCCAGTCTGCCGAAGCGAAGCGTCTCTTGTCGCCGTTCCCCAAATGATGATGGAGCGGTTTTTAACGATAGGAGTCATTCAGCCCTCCTGGTCAAAGAAACTTTCCGCCATGTCATCCGGCTCAAAGACTTCCCCAGTTTCCACATCGGTGTAAGCGACATCCTGTGCGATGGGCGGTTCGATGGGCGCTGCGGTGTCAGGCTCTTCAAAGCCCATTTCGTCAGGCACATACATCCCACCGACATCGTTGGGGAATGCTTCACGAAGGGCGGCGACCAGAGCGCACTTGCGGATCATAAGGGCGGGGCTGCTTGCCCACTTTGCCTGAGGCTTGCCATCCTTGTACTGGCAACGCTCACGGAAGCTTACGGTTGCACTGATGGGCGTGACATAGTCTTTCACATAGACATCAGCCCAACCGCCGACCAGTTCCTCGTCTGGCAGGACAATCTCGCCGACACGGTTTTCAAGCTTCCCTTCCCGGTTGATGATAACGACTCCAGCCTTGCTACCCTGATACCTGGGATTGGACTCGGCGCGCTTGGTAAAGGCATCCTTGGCGGTCAGCATCTGTGCGGGATTATTGCCGTACTTTACGAGATAGGCTTCCCGGCGCCACGGATCGAGTCCGTTATGAGCGCACCAGCTGTTGAAGACATAGGCTTCAGCTGCGGATGCCTGGGGGCAGAAATACGCCTGCGTCAAAGCCACGGACAGTTCAACATCCTTTCCAGCGACGCTGAACTTTATGGGCTTGTCATCCTGCTTTTTGGCAGGGGCAAGGCTCTGCTTAGTTGACTGCTGTCTGGGTGCGCTCCTCGTGGGAGCGGTAGATGCTGCTCTCATATGTCCTCCTTAAAGTTTGTAGTATTTGATGTTGTTTCTGGAAAAGAAATGCTTGAGTTCATACGCCTGCTCCTTGGTAAGTTCCACCTCAAAGCGGAGCGTGTAAAGCTTCGGCTTGGGAGCTTCCGGCTCTATAACTGGGCGTATGGATTGGGCGGTCGCCTGAATCGGCTGCGTCGGCGGATCTTCAGCAGGCTGTGCGCTGTTTTCCGTTTCACTGAATGCAGATTCAGCTTCCTGGGCTTTGCGCTCTTCGGCGGATTTCTGGATAGCTTCCAGACGGTTTCCTTCCGCCATTGCTTTGGAAAGGCTGTGGGTTCGCCCATACTCAGAGAGCATAACCGCCTCATAAGGACTTCGCATGGCGCGGATGGCGTTGATGTCCATCCCAATGGTCATAATATGGGAAGTGATTATGTCTTTTGCGGCATCCTCAGAAAATGTGGAGTTCAGCCACTTAGGATCGAACAGATCATCAAAAGTGATAAAGTCCGCCACATCGTAGGAGTTTTCGTCAAAGAAGTCGGACAGGCGCTGACGCTTCTGCTCTTTTGCCTCGTTCTCCATTGACTTGATTTGACCGTCAATGTTGCCGACTGCCTGGGCAACGATTCCAGTCAGCTCTTTGCACTTGGCTTCGTATTCCTCATAAGGTTTCATCCACTCCTTCTTGACAGCCTTTCGCTGACTGTCGATGGAGTCCCCGACCTTTCGGATGTTTGCCCTGGTCTTTTTTGCGTCGGAAATTGCGTCCGGCGTAACTACCAATGCGGCGTATGGCGCGAGTTCTTCCGTGAGCCATTCCTTGACCGCCTCAAAGTTGGTTTCTATCTGCGTGTTCAAAACTGGGGCGAGATCGGTCGTAACCTGAAACTCTATCGAACCCATTTGTTCGCCGCCTTCCCTTTGATTTTTGTGATGCGCTGACGCTGCACCCTGGGATTCCATCCGCAGTGCTCGCACTCAAGGTTTGAGCGCCTGCGTTGGTTGCATATGACGCCGCCAGCTTCTCTGTGAAAACGGCACACCTCGTCGAGGGTGAACCCTCTGGTAAGTGCAAGCACATCTTCCTCAGACGGCTCATATAGCTTTCCGCCGTAGTAATCGGATACCATTGATTCCTCCTATATGCGGAGCGGAACGGACGGCATTTTGTCCGTCACCACGCACTCCCAAAAGTTTTCTTCCTCCGCCAACAAATACTTCATGTTCTCCGACATATCCTCTCGGAGAAACAAGTATGTGCGGAGCGTGGAGTTGCCATCAGATTCCATGAGTTCGGCAAATAGATACGCATACCGAAACCCTGTCGCAAGAAACTGATGTGAAATCTGTGCCAGATATCCGTCCGGCACACGACCGTTCCACTTTGCCCAGTCTGCTTTTTTAAGGCACGAGGCGGTCTTTATCTCCAGAATGCCCTTATCTCCGTCCTCATCGGTAAGTTCTCCGTCCAAAGTGGCTCTCAGCCACGGACGCTCCTCCTGATAAACAAAATCGAGGGGGCGGTATTCAAGAGTCAACTCCGGGTGCTTCGCCATGAAGAGCTGGCGCAGTGCGTCCTCTGCTCTGTTGCCGTAGCTGACCGCCTCGTTTGCAGACAAGTCTGTTTCCTTTTCTCTCCCGGTTTTCAATCGCCACAAGTCAACCTTGGAAATGAAGCCAACGCCAAGTATGGCCCCAGCTTCTGAAGCTCCGATGTGACCGTTGCGATTGGCAAGCCAGTCCTCTCGTGAGGTGTGGCACTCGTACTTCGTCACCACATCCACGGCTTTCCGCGCCGTTTGTTGAAATGCGCCCTATAGGTTCGGCACTTCTTATTCATCGTTCCGACGCAGTCCGAGAACGGGCAGTTAAGGCAGGCGTCTATCTCGCTCTGGTCGGTTGACTCGCAACCCATATAGTGGAGTGGAGTTATCTTCTGCTCTGCGTCAATGCTGTTCCACGGTCTTGACGCAGACGAAAAAGCTAACGATATTTGTTTACTCATCCAATCTCCTTTGGCGGAGTCCGTGCGGACTCGATCTTCATCGCAACATCAGATATGTCGTACAGCCGCCTGCCAGTCAGCAAATGCGAGGGCAGCGAAGCGGCAAACTTAACTGCGGTATTTCGGCTGCACCCAAGCTCTCGCATGAGGTTCGCTACAGTCATAAACCCGCCATACCTCGAATACAGCAGTTTCTGTCTGGCTACAACAGCCAAATTTCTATTCAGCGATACTTTCGCCATTGTGAGTTGCCCCCAGACGCAAGAGCGCTGCGCCCCTGCTCCGTATACTTTAGGACATTTCTCTTTGCATACACCCGGTCGGATGTATACTCGTCAGCGATGCTGTTGCGCCGACGTTCAGCATTTACCCTCTCCTTTTCCTTTTTGAACGCCAGATACTTTTCGCAAGTGCTGTGGCATCCGACTTTTCGGTTTGGGCAATCCGGGCCGTACCTCGTTTTACACGGGCCGAAGTTCATTTGTCCTCCTGTTCCGAAGTCCTTAAAAAAGGACAGCCTATTTGTTATTCTTCCGGCAGATCGAGAATCTCTCGGATTGCCGCCATGATTTTTGCCGGATGCTTCTGTCCGTTGTAAATCTTGTTGATGTAACTTACATCAAGAAACATCCCGGTCTTCTCTCTGACCGCCAAAATCAAATCGGCCTGGGTCATATCTAAGTCAATAAGTCGATGCTTAACCGACTTCTTAAACTCCGTAGGCGTCAACCGTACACCTCCTTCCCGCCATATAGTGTGGTTACGCAACACCGTCGCTATATTTAGGGGCTTGCATTTGTTACCTGTTTATGATAATATGATGTCGCCAGACAAACTATTGACCACAACGCGGGTAACATTTTTACCGGGGTAAGCTTTGCTTTTGCGTAACATCTTCAAGCGACGGGATAAATGTATCACACGGATGTAACAAAGTCAATAGAATTGCGTAATAAAATCAACTTTCGGAGCATTGTACAAATCAAGCGGGGGATAATTATGCAGTTTTATGAAAACTATGTTAGGCTATGTAACAGCGTTGGGAAAAAACCAACGGCAGTAGCGGTTGAACTTGGGATATCCAGAGCCTCCGCTTCCAGATGGGGGAGTGGGATTACTCCTTCGTATCCGAATCTCGTGAAGATAGCGGACTACTTTAACATCACGGTGGACGAGCTGCTTGGTAAAACTACGGAGCAAACGGAACAGGCGTCGAATCCGACGGACGAAATGACCGGGATCGAGGCGGCACTTGAGGCGCTGCGTAATCAGCCCGGGCGCAGGGCGCTCCTCTCAGCCACAAAGAACATGACCGAGGCGCAAATTTTAAGATTCGCCGATTGGCTGGCGGATATAACTGGAGGCGATAAGGATTGACCTACATCCCTGGGGCAGATTACTTTGTTTATTGGGTGCCTTTCCCGGTGGATAACGGAACTGACGGTGGTGCTGTCACGCTGAACGAAGACGGCACATACTCAATCTTGATGGACGAGCGGCTTTTGTTTAATCGAAAAAAGGCGAAGAAGACATTTCGCCATGAGGTTGAGCACATTGAAAACGAGGACTTCTTTAATGGAAAGCCGATTGCTGACATCGAAAACATCTAACATATCGTAAGCCGATACTATTATTCAAAAATAAAAAGCCGCCCCGAAGGGCGGCAAGGAGAGACTTTATTGGCTGAGAAGAAGCGATACAAGTATATCCGTGAAACAGAGGTCTTCAATGGAAGACAGTATGAGGGCTGGGGCAAGACTAGGGCTGAAGCCAGACGGAAACTTTCCGAGAAGATAGACGCAGCCAAGCGAGGCGAAACGAACATCGACCAGGACATGGTGGTGAAAACATGGGCGACCGTGTGGCTCTCGACATATGTTAAGGCGCGGGTACGCAAGCCAGGTGAGCCTAAACTTCGCGGCACTATGAATGAAGAAACCTTTAAGGAGTACGAGCAGCTTTGCCAAAACTACATCATCCCGGAAATCGGCGGTCTCCGTATGCGCGAGGTAACGCCGACCCATCTACAAATGCTCCTCAACGACAATAAGGGCAAATCATTCTCCCATGTTTCCAAGCTGAGAATCACAGTTAAGGCGATGTTTCGGCAGGCGTTCTCAGACAGAATCATACCGTTTGACCCGGCAGCTTCTATTTCTCTTCCCGCCGCAAAGAAGGGAGGACGCAGATCAATTACGCCGGACGAGCGCAAGGCGTTCCTCTCCGCTGCGGGGAAGAATCCTCACGGTCTGCTGTTCCGCTTTCTCATGGCAACGGGCATCCGCCCAAATGAACTCGCAGCCGTAAGGGTCAAAGACATTGACCTAGACCAGAAACTCGTCCACATTACCCAGGCGGTCGAAACTGGTACTCGCATCGTAAGTACGCCAAAAACGGAGTCCGGCATTCGCTACACGGTAATCAACGACGCCGATGATGCTTCCATCATTTCGGATCTTCTTGCGTACACATCCGCAAAGAATGGAGATGCCCTGCTCTTTACTAAAGCAGATGGGGAAAGTATGCTCACCAGGCAGGCTTTCAAGGTGTATTGGAAATCCTTCGTGAGGCAGTGGGATATAGAGATGGGTGCGGAGTATAACGGAAGAGGACATATCTACGACCCATCCGACATAAAGGCTGACGGCACACCGTTATACCCAGACCCAGACGATCCGACCAAGCCGAGAAACGGTCATAAGCTTTCGCCGGACATCGTGACCTACTGCCTGCGACACACCTTCGGAACGGATATGCAGCGCAACAATGTTCCCATTGAAGTGACCAAATATCTCATGGGTCACGCAGATATTGCAACTACCTCAAACATATATGTTGACAGCGGGAAAACCGACGCAGAAAGGGCTATCGGCATATTGAACAAGAAAAATCACATGGGGAATCGTATGGGGAAAAATCCCTAACCCTCAAAAAAGTGAGTGTTTTCAATGGGTATAGCGACAGGAAAAAGTGATTCGTAATCATGAGGTCGCGAGTTCGAGTCTCGCATCCAGCTCCAACCGAAGAAACCCCGGAAAACCTTGATTTTTCAACGGTTTCCGGGGTTTTTCTTTTTTTCGGCATCACATCGGTTTCGTCATTCTTAATATCAAAACTCGTCAAAATTCGTCATTTTTTGTATGGGGAAAATATGGGAAAAGATTGCGCTCAATTTGTTTTTTGCACAAACGACCCATGAAAAAAGCCCCAATATGGGAAAAAATACGGGGAAAAAATTAGACCCAGCCTAATCATGAGGTTGGGTCTAATAATTATTCATCTTCCAATTCCATCAGTTCGACATCGTCCAAATCTGCCGCAGAGCAGATCTCAAGGGCTTTTTCCAAAAAGACATTGTCGAGGAATGCGGCGGCTTCGATTATCTGGTTTTCATCATCCAACTCCGGCGCATTCCCAGTCTGACAGATTGAGCAGTAGGTTATGATGCCGACCGCGGCGGCTTTCAGTTCGCGGTCATTCATTGGCATTCTCCTCGACCAGCTTATCGTGTTCCTCCCGGCAGAACTTCTCGTAGTCACTGTATCCGCAAATATACATTACCCTCTGGAGTTCTTCCATGCAGACCAGAAAATCATCCAGGCGTTTCTTCGGAATGCGGCAGAGTACTCCGATATATTTCCCATCGGCCAGGTCAGAAAACCGAAAAAGGAAAGGCTTTACCCCGTTTCTGTCAAAAATCCTGAATGAAAGATACTGCGGACAATCGATGTAGTAGAAAGTAATCCACAGATGCCACCGTTTGGGCATGACGCCAAACACATTATACAGTTCGATAGTTTTGTCCAATATATAATCTCCTCAAACTATCTGCACTTCCCAGCCCTTTTCGCTGTATGCAGTTTTTCTCATGTCATACGCCGTGAGTTCTCCGTGGATATGACACTCAAGGTTCTTAATGAATCTGTCGTGGTAGCGGTCGAGCCAATCGTCCTGCATCTCCATGTCTGTGGCAATCGTGTAGATCATCAAATCCATCAGGTCTTTCATGCCGTCCTGAAATCCCTCGGAGTACGCCCGCTTAACATCGGCTTCCGTCCTGGGTATTTTATTGGGATTGGTTTTCGCCGACATTATAATCCCCTCCATTTCGGAACACAGTTTCCACAATCAGGCTCACAGTCGGCGTCCTTATACTCGCAGATCTCGCACAAGCTATGCTGATTAAGCACATACACCAAATCGGAGAGGGCAGCTCTAAGCTGACCCTCTATTTTTGTTATCGTCTGCCGAAGCTCCTGCACTTCTTTATCTTGTTCTGTCATGGCTTCACCACCTGATTCGTGCATTTGACATATGCGTCCAGATAGGCTTCTCGGCTGTCGCCGTTGTAGGTGAACTCATAGTACATCTTGCAGAACAGTGCGGTGGTGAAAAGCGCCTTGTGGTTTTGGAGCGTCTTGCAGTACCAGACAAGGTAAATATCCTCGTCCGGCAGATCGAGGGGCGTAGCCGGGTTCGTATGCTCTTCCACATACTTTCTGACCGTGTCCTTGCCCCATGCAATGAAATCCGACGAAGCCATCATTATTTATCCTCCCCAGCTGAAGTGTCATCTTCATTCTCCGGGAAGCGCAGCTTGGTCACGGCGATAGGAAACTCTTCAATCTCCGATGCCCAAAGCGCAGTTCCCTTTCCGTTGTGGGCTTCCCATGCCAGTGGGAAACCGCCGATTCCGTCAAAGAGAGATCCGAGGGTAGCTGGACGGTCATAAAGCGAAGATATTCTGCCAAGCATCCAGTACCAGAACGGAAGTGCGATGCTGTTACCGAGAGATTTGTAGCGCGGGCTGTCGGCATCCTTGTGCTTCTTCCCCTTGCTATCAGTCCACTCGCCAATCTGTGTCCAGTTATCTGGGAACGCTTGCAGCCGCTCACATTCTTTCGGGGTGAGACGGCGAACCACATTAGTCGATACGCCGCCCGGACCGCGGGAAACCGATGTGGGCGCAAGGTCTTCTTCGATGGAGAAATCGAACTGTGCGTTCTGCCCCTGGTTGAACGATGCGCGGTCAAGTCCATAAGTCATGACAGCCAGCTGATCGTGCATACAACTGAGTGTCTGCGCTTTCTCCTCGCTTATGTGGCTTGCGATGTCGCCCTGTCCGTTGCCGATGCAGGTTGCCACGAATGTCTGCTGATGAGTGCCGGACTCTGCCTGAATGGCGGTGGCGGTGTCTTCCAAATCTCTCACTTCCTCTCTTTGGTTTTGAGTGAACGCTATAGTCGGTGGATGCGCCGTAGATGCCAGAGGATGGCACGGTGCGCCCGGTTCTGGGTGACTCCAGTTGTTTGGCGATGTGATCTGTGTGGTATCAAAAGGGATGACGCTTTCCATCACCAGCGGCGTGTTGTTCCCGCCAGTTCCCATGCGACCACTCAGCGTCTGAACCACGCCGTCCTCGCAGATTTTCGCTCTGCTGTCGTTCGGATGGTTTTCAATGGGGTACGCCGTTACAACGCACGGCTTCTGGTTTCCGCCCTGACCGCCTCGGATAGTTGGACTTACCTCTTCCTGATAGCCGAGGGATCGAGCCTTTGCCGACTGACCAAACGAAAAACCAGCTGAGAATACTATCGGCTCATGGTGCTTCATCTGGCTTCGCAGCGTGTTCGTTACATCATAAGTGACGGACATCTGCTGACCGCCCTGGTCGTTCAGAATCATAGTTGGCTGTACGATTGCGATGCCGCCCTGATTCTTGCTTGGGTCTACGGAGCTGCAGTCAAGCGTCTTCGACACCTCGACCTCTCTGCATCCGCTGTTTGGGTTCTTGCTCTTCATGCTGTTGGATGCAAGGGAGTCGAAACTATATACCTTTGAGTCAGTCATCGGCGTCGCCTCGTTGAACGCAGTAGACGCTCTGGGGATCTTTATAATCCCGCGCCTTCAGCGTCATGGCTTTATCTTCCTCACTCTCACAATGATAGGTTTCAAGCGAGAGAACGTGCTGGATATTAAGCGTGGACAGCGCCCCGGTATGCTCGTCCTGAATCAGAATGCCTTTACCGCCGCCGGGTTTGCCCGCTCTCTCCTGAAAGCTTATGGCGTGGCGCTCCGTCACCATTGGGATATATCCGCCGCCCATACCCATAGAAGCTGGGAGCGTAGGCGAAACGCCGTTGTCCGTTACGGTGGCGTGATTCTGGTTGCTCTCCAGGACGATAGGCTCTTCGGAAACAAGCGCAGCCGGATAGCCCTGACCAGCTTGCCCGCCGCCAGTACTCAGGCTCATAGCCTTTTCCCCAGAAAGAAAGCACTCGCCGTTGCCCTTGGACACAACGCCCTGCGCCATGACCTTGCAGCCGCTCGTATTCGTTCCTCCGATTGCCGCAGCAATAGTAGGGGCGGAATCGCCTTCAATGGTCTGGTTATAGACATCGACAGCGACTGGGAGCACTCCGTGCTGCTCAATGGTATTGAGCGTGTACATCACGTCGGACTCAGCGTAGCCGTTTCCGAAATGCGACTCCCTCGATCCGTTGCCCTCAAGGCAGATGGTTTCCGGCTTGGACATGACATAAGCTTCGCCGCCGCCGTACCGTCTTTCACCGCTGTACAGCGCTTCGGCTATGCCGTTCGGATTCTGGATATGCTTGCTCTGTATATCCCAGGGGTTCAGGCATCCAATCCCGCCTGCGCCCTCAGAGCCTTCTCCAGAGCTTCCGGCAGTTTCTTGCCCCGCTTTGCCGCGCGGTTCAGGATTCCCAGACACGCCTTTGCCGACAGGTTGTACTTTGGATCGGGATTCGGCTCCAGTATCTGGCTCAGTTTCGTGTGGATCGCCGTCCTCGGCTGTTCGCTGATATTCAGGCTCAAACATAACCCACGGCGCTGCAAGTCCTCCGAAGTCAGCAAGAAGGCTGATCCGTTTCCGGCGTTGAGCGACTCCCCACCATTGAGCGTCGTGTACCCGCCAGGCCAGACTCCATCTTCCCAGCTCATCGTAGATGCATCCCGCGGTTGGCCACCGTCCGATTTCAGGCAGAGGCACAGCGGGAGCTTCCGGCTCTGCGATTTTGATAATTTCTTCGAGGACGGCTTTGAAGTCTTCGCCGTGGTTTGAGCTGAAAGCTCCGGGCACATTTTCCCAAACCAGCCATCTGGGTCGAACATCGACTCCTGACCTTCCAGAACGTCTGTCATTTTCTCTCATCTCCTTTACAATTCTGACCTGCTCCATGAACAGTCCGCTGCGCTCTCCGGCGAGTCCGGCGCGCTTGCCCGCCACCGACAGATCCTGACACGGACTTCCGCCAGTGATACAGTCCACGACCGGGATCTCCGCACCGTTGATTTGCGTGATATCACCTAAATGCCTTATGGTTTTCCCCTCCTCTTCAGAATCATGAGGTCTTAGGTCTCCGTTGAACGGTAGATAATACCACGCCTGTCAAGTGCTTTTTCAGCCCTCGCGCTATCGTTATCTGAAGAGAAGAAAAATTTTTACAAAAAAATATCGGCACCGCCAAAGTGCCGATCCAAAGTGCCATTTCAGATTTTGAAACCAGGGGTATAGCCCAGTTCAGAGTATAACTGCCGGAGAAAATAAAAGCAGACCGCTGAGGTTGTTGGCCAAGCCGGGTCAGAGGGACCCGAATTCTCCAATGCTCACAGCAGTCTGTTATTTACTTTACCATGCCAAGCCACGGGAGTCAAGCGAATCATAGGCTGACCGATACCCGGCGCCACGCCGACGCAGAGCCGAAGCGCAGCCACCCCATAGACGAAGAAAACCCGCCACCCCAATGGAAAGGTGACGGGTCATGAAAGAAGATTGCTCCGGGGGAAACAGCAACCCCCTCGGCATAAACAATATACCACGCAATAAATAAAATGTAAAGACAAAAATGAAGAACGCCCAACGTCCGAAGACGATGAGCGCTCCCCATGAAGACGGAGGACAAATGAAAAAGAGTATGGTCGTAAAGAAGGGATGGGGCATTGGGGTCTCGCACCCCTTTGGCACTTAGAGGAAGTCGTCCCCTTCGCCCGCTGTGTCCTCCCGTTCGCCGGGTGGCTATGCCCCATAGCACTCTCGTAGTCCCCACGGGTGAAGATGCCCAGCTTTTGGAATGTCACCAATCCCGCAATTACACCACCTGGGCTTGAGGGGGATCGTTCAGGACTTCCTACCCCATCCGACTTTCCGCTGCGTACTTTCTTGCCACCGGGCGCGTCCGGGAGTCGAACCCAGACACCAGGGGGAATCAAACCCCTTGCTCATTACGTCCACCCACCGGGGCGTGGCGTCCACGGAGAATTGGAACCACGGGGCAGAATCGAACTGCCATTGCATCTTATCAGCCGCTTGCGGATCTCTCACCGCCGCGCACCTTCTCGCGCTTCAATGCCGTACTGCCATTGTACGACCGTGGCATAAAATGGCAGACTATTGCGAACTTGCCGCCTGCCGGGGCGTCTCCTTTAATTTCACCCTAACTGTTATGAGCTGCGGCGGAGTGGTCGCTATCTCCGCAGGTCGGACTTAGGCAGCCGACTCGCCGGCTTAAAATCCCTGCGCAGGATCATCAACCAGAGGCGGGATTCAAACCCACACCACCGTCTTATCAGGACGGCGCACTCTCACTTATGCTACTCCGGCTTATATATGTGGCGGCTCGATCCTCACACAGCACTTTAAGACTTGCGGTTTTCATGTCACCACATTGATGCCAAGTCATAGAAGAGTCTCCGCTCTCCCTTGATGACGGTGGATAATAACATAACACCATCAGCCTTGTCAAGCCATTTCCAGAAAAAAATTAAACAGGTATATGGGCGGGGCTGCCAGCCGGGTTTCGGGTTTTGGACTTCCCTTTTCAATTCCGAAAGTAGGGTATGGCGTTCGCTTGTGCTATCGTTATACAGATAATGATGGCATGAACGCTTTTCCAGGCTAAAGCATGAAAGTGTATTACATTAAAGCATGACTGTATACTATTTGTTATTGCTTTGATTACAAGCTGCTATCAGCTACTTCTTCCCTTTACGCATGAGCATTTAATCATATGAATAGCTTATTATATGTATAGTATATCATATATATATTTATACATATGTGCAATATATCATATTATATTATATATTATATATATGTCTATAGTATGGCGTTTTCCAGGCGGATTATATGTATATGTAATATAGTATATTAGATGCCGGATAAAGGAAAAGAGCGGATATATTGCAATCCGCTCTTTATTACGCTAAACCATTAGAATCTGTATTTGTTCATATCGAATTGGAAATAACAGCTAGCTTTCAGCCGTTCAAGAGCCGTTTTCCAGTCAATCGCCTTTTCGTGCTTTTCGGAATAACCGTATTCCGCTTTATATGCGGATATGATAGCTTTTTCAATTGCTTTTCTTGAAATGCTATCTTTAAAGCTGATATCACTCGATATGATTCTATCGAGCGTGTTCCACTCTTTATCAAGAGCATTCACAATTGCAACAGCATTCACAATTGCGCTATTTATCACGCCTTGTCTATTTTCGGATATACCATTGTATTGCGCTATCTCTTTGAAAGAGTATCCACAATTAACCATTGCTATGGTATTTCTTGCATACTCTTTGAGAGAGTCACGAACATTTCCTATAATTGCGGCTATCCTATCCGCTTGCATGATATCAGCGAAAGAGTCGAAACAATCCGCACAATTGACAAGCGTTTCAGCATCGACTTTTTCGCTTGCGCTTTTGCTATTCCAGTAAAAAGCTTTTCGCAAGGCTTTGCCGGACATTTTAGTAATATAAAGTGCTAAAGGCAATTCCGCTTTTTCCGTTTCCATGTTTTCAAGTATCAAACAATAGCTTTCATTAAATATTTCGTCTTTATTTGAGTAAAGAAATGATACGCAATCCCTAAAGGCTTTTGTTTCGGCATATGTCATACTGTTTTCGTTTTCCGTTTGTTTGCTGTTAATCAGTTTAGCGCAATTCATCAGACAAGCATTGATAATGCTTTCTTGCTCTTTGAAAGACATTTCAAGAAACATTTTTCCGTTTTCCATTGTGTACAATCCTCTTTCATAAATTAAAGTATGCGGAACACCTAACGCAAGCTAAACAATACTGCTTTATGCTATGCTTTTTCCGTCGTTAAATTGTCAAGGTTCATTCTTTAAGGATACCTTATTTTAACATTTATAATCGCTGCTTTGACGACATTCTGTAACTATTTCGCTACCGTTTTGTTACATATGAACGCCTGGACATATGTTCTATTCCATACCACAATATATTGTGTTTTTACCGTCTTTTTTCGGATATTTACCACAATATATTGTGGTTATACTTTTTTTGAAAAATATTAAATATAGCAATATGCACAAAAAAGGGTATCAGATCTTGTGCAATTTTCCAGGCTCTGCATTTTGCACAAAAACAGACCATAAAATTTGTTTAAATTGCCGATTATTATATGCTCTTGTGGGCGTATTTAAAGCGCAAGGGAAAACGCAAGGCAAGAAAAACGGATAGCAAAGCGCACAAAAAACGCTTTGCTTTTTTGTTTATTTTGCCGATTAGAAAAAAGCCTTGCAAGCGTATTTGAAGCGCAAGGGAAAACGGAAACGAAAACGCAAGCGCAAGCGGTTTTCCTTTTGTGAATGATTTTTTTACGGATGTAAAAGGCAAGCGGAAAATAAACCGCTTGCTTTTTTCATTAACAAAAAATGAAACGGAGAAAAAACAATGGCAAAGAAAAAAGAATACATTTTGCTTTGCGAAAAGCTTTACTTGCTCAAAAAAAGCAAGTACGCAATAGCAAAAAGTCCGATTCATGTTAGCGATAGCATGAGCGGAAAAATGGATGGTATTCCATCCATCAGCACAAGCTGTTTGTGCAATAAAATCTGCATTGCACGACAGAAAAATAAAAAGAGCATTTGCTCCAAATGCTTTGCTGTCGGAACGATTCGACAGTATTCCAGTTTGGGCAAAGCCTTGCGGAGCAATTTTGAATTGCTTAATTCTTCCGTTCTGGATCTGGGCTTGCTTCCGAGATTCAAATCCACGGTGGAAATTGTCCGAATCGAATCTTTCGGCGATGTCGCAAGCGTAACGCAAGCGATAAATTACGCCAACATCTGCAAGGTCAATCCTCATGTGACTTTTGCGTGGTGGTCAAAGAACATGGGAATCTGCAAAAAAGCGTTTGACAAGGTGGGCAAGCCGGAAAATGTCATCATGGTGGAAAGCTCTCCCATGATGGATGTGGAAGTCATGCCATCAAATGAATATGTGGACAAAACTTTCACGGTCTTCAGCCACGAAAATCCACAGATAAATTGCGGAAAACGCTCTTGTATTACTTGCCGTAGGTGCTACCGCAAGGATACCGAAAAAGAAATCTACGAACTGCTGAAATAAGGGGGATCTGACAGCATGAAAATCTGGACATTCATGGTCGAACTGAAAAACGGCGAGGTTTTCCGCCGTGGTGAATGGGGTCGAACGGCAAAGAGCGCAAGCAAGGCTATCTTTTCTGCCTATGGTGAAAATCTGGAAAAGCTTGTGGCTCTTACCTAACCGCCTGGAAATCTACAGAAATAGGGGGAATTTAATGATGTCAATGCAAGCCGTGGAGTTTATCCACGGCTTTCGTGGGTATCATTGCCCAAAATCTGTAAAGAGGTGCAAAGCAATGCAAGAGAGAATCGGTAATTACTGTGTGGAGTATGTCATGGGTATGCCTTGCGCACAAGTGTATTTGTTGCGCAAGGATGCCAAGGGCTACAGAAAAATCGTCACCGTTTACATGGGTTCATGGAACGAGTGCGTAGAATGGGCGATTGCCCACACCGAAAAGGGGGATCTGAGTGAGTAAAAATCTGTACTACTATGTCCGAATTGTTGGACAGCCGTATTCTTTCGGCAACGCTTGCCGTGATGTGCTGACGGCACAGCTTACCCTTGCAAAGGCGAGGAAACTGTATCCCAAAGAGCCGTGGAGCATCGTAGAAATCTGCGCATAATTTTTGTGCATTTTGCCGATTAGAATTCCAGGCTCTGGGCGTATTTAGTGTGGCAAGCGGATGCGCTAACTGCAATAGCGGAACACGCCGACATCCGCTTAAAAAATTGTAAAAAGGAGAACTGCAAAAATGTTTGTAACGAATTACAGCAAAACGGCAATCATCAATGTTGCCCACATCGTAAGGGTGGACATCACCGAGCCGTATCTTGAACAGAGAGATTACCGTGTGGTAGCTTCTCTGTCCTTTGGGCAAGGCTCGTCCATTCTGCACAAGGGAACTGAGGAGAGCTGCACCGCATACCTTGCGGAACTCTACAGAACTATCGGCTAAGAAAGGAGCAAAACAATGCCTAACAAGTACGGAGTCAATGTGGGGGACATTTTCAAGGCATCGTGGGGCTACGATGATACCAACACGAATTTCTTCCAAGTTGTAAAGCTGTGCGGTGCGGAGTCTGTGCGTGTGCGCGAGGTGGCGTTGCCGATTCTTGAGGAGCGCATGGGCGGCATGTCCGTGACGAGGAACTGCAAAATCGTGAACGAAATTCTGACGCCAACGGCGTGGAGCGTGTTCATCAAAGATCAGAAGAACGGAGATCTGAAAAGGCTGAAAAGCTACAGAGCCGATGGGAGTTGCCCCCAGTTCAAGCTGTCTAGCTTTGCGGATGCATGGCTTGTGCGTGGAGATACTGTGGAGTCTTACGACTCTTGGATGCGCTGAAGAACTATAGAAAGGTGGAATAAAAATGCTGAAGTACAAAAGCATTTGGCGTGAAGACCCTATGAACGCGGCGACTGTGGTGGACAACTATGCCAACAACGGTCGGCTGTACATTGGGCTGTGGTGTGATGGCGAAGGATACTGGGAGCCGTGGTGCGACATCACGGTGAATCTGTTCGCCCCTTTGAGCGGTGAGAACTGTGCGTATGTGGACGAGAACAACTGTCCGGGCATTGGGGCATGGTTGGAAAAGAACGAACTTGCAACGCCTACTGGGCGTTCTGCCGTGAGCGGATGGAACACCTATGCCGAATACAAGTTCGACATGGAAAAGGTACAGAAACATTGCTTCCACGGCACGTTGGAAGAACTGTAAAGGAGAGTGCCACATGGATATGCTCTATAAGTGTGGGTTTGCCTTCTTCCGTGACATGGGGAACGGCATGATTGAGTTTGAAAACAAATTTACTGGGCTTCGCCTTGTGTACGATGTGAAGACTGGAAAAAGAACGGTGAAAGGAGAATAAAAATGGCTTTTAATCGTAACGATGTCAAGAAGATGCGCGAGGAACTCCAGGCAGAACTGGAGAACTTTGCAAAAGAACACGGCGTTTCCATCCATGTCGGTAACGCAAGCTATGACGATACCGACATAACTTTCAAGGTGCGTGTGGCGTCGGCAGCCGAGGATACCGAGCGCCTGCGGTGGGAGAATAACTGCGGATACCTTGGGCTTGTGCCTGAAGACTACGGCAAGGAAATCATTCTGAATGGGCAGAAGTTTGCCGTGGTGGGAATCAAGCCGTCTGCACGGAAGAACTGCATCATCGTGCGCAGAATCTCTGACGGCAAGGAGTTCCTTACCACTCGTGAAACCTTTGTGCTCCGTGGCGGTACGGATGCGTGGACGAAAACTGTAAAGAGGTGAAGCAATATGTTCGGAATCTTTGTCAACTCTGATGGTTGCATCCCCTATGCGGATGCCATCGTGAGCGGAGCCAAAACCATCGAAACACGCAGTAGGGATATGCTCTCCAGCTTGGTTGGCAAGCGTGTTGCGGTGGTACGCACGAAGCGTGGGAAGAACCCCACAATCGTGGGCTATGTCCGTATCAAATCCAAGCTGTTCGTAAACGCATCTGCGTTTGAGGTTTTCAGAGAGTACGCTCTGATCCCAGTCGGCAGTAAGTACGATGTGCATGGAAAGGGAAAGTGGCTCTATATGCTTGAGGAAGCAGAGGAATGTGTGCCGTATTCTCTGCCGAAGAGTGCCGTCCGGCATGGGCGGTCGTGGGCTGAGTTTGAATTCTTCAATATGTGAGAGAGGTGCAGAAACATGGCTGAGATATCTGTCGGTATGATTGTTCGCTATGCCCCTGGGTGGAGCAGCGAGGGAGAGCGCAAGTATCTCCATGTGGTCAAAGAGAATCGGCTGAACCCAGTGACTGGGCAGATGACGAGGTGGCTCATTGAAACCATCAATACTGGGATGGTATTCAATCCCACAGAGGTGGTCGATGACTGCATGATTGAGCCGACTGGATTCTCTTGTGAAGATGCACAAAAAAATTTGGCAGATCTGCCGATTAGAAATTGATGGCATCAGCGTATTTATTGCGGAAGGAGATTGGTCTATGAGAACTGTATCAAGATGTGGCGTCTGCGGTGGAAGTGATTTTACCTTTATTGAAGGCTCTCACTTTGAGCGTTGCTACTGCAACGACTGCGAGAGAGAAACCCCAGTGGTGGAGAAAGTAATCTACTCCCCCTATGAGCGCACACGCAATGCGGTGTACGCAACTGGCAACAAGTGGGCTATTGAGAACTGGAATCTCACACACAACTGAGAAAGGAGCAACAAATGAACATTCTCATTGCTTGCGAGGAGTCGCAGGAAATCTGCAAAGCCATGCGAGAGAAAGGACACCGAGCCTTTTCCGCAGACTTGCAGGAAAGCTCCGGCGGTCACCCAGAGTGGCACATCAAGGGCGATGTTCTGCCCATCATCAATGGGGATGCGGAGTTTGTCACCGAGGACGGCAAGCATCACAAAATCGTGGGTCAATGGGATATGCTGATTGCCCATCCCCCCTGCACCTACCTCACGAACTGTGGAAACCGTTGGTTGTATCCCGACGGAAAAGGTGGACAACTGAATGAGAAGCGACTGAGCCTTGGCATGGAAGCCAAGGCTTTTTTCATGCGCTTCATCAATGCCAAGTGCGACAGAATCGTGGTTGAGAATCCTACGCCCAACGGAGTCTACGGTTTGCCCAAGTATACCCAGGCTATTCAGCCGTATCAGTATGGCGAACCGTGGAGCAAGCGCACTTGCCTTTGGATTAAGGGCTTGCCGACTCTCAAGCCTACCGAAATCGTTGCCGAGCATTATCCTTGGATGCCTACGGCAAAGCATCCTGGCGGTAGCAAGCGGAACAGCAGAAGCAGAAGTAAGACTTTCCACGGAGTGGCCGTGGCGATGGCGGCCCAGTGGGGCTGAGAAAGGAGCAGAAACATGGCTGGTGTGTGGGTGGCAACGCTTGAAAGATTCGGCTACACGCTGATGGTAGCCGAACGCACGAAGCAGAAAGCAACGGATGCGCTCATCAAGGTCTACAAACAGACCTATCAGAAGTACAACAATTTCAATTCCATCGAAGAGATGGAGAACGATGAGGAGTTCAAGCACTACTATGAACTCGCAATGGAAGAACTGTATGTCCGTAAGATGGAGTACGGCATCGTGGAGTGGTGCTGAAGCACTACAGAAAGGAGTTGCAAATGACTGTCGGAGATTTTCTGTACTACTGCTATGACGAGGGACTCCTGACCGTGGAAATCTACAGCATGGATAAGGGAGAAATCGTCTGGAGTGGCAATGGGTACGACATCCCGGAGGAGTACAAGGAGAGCGAACTCAACTCGTTCGACACTCCGTCCAAGCCGGACTACCTCACGCTGAACATCGACTGAAAGGAGAATGCCCATGTACAAAAAGTACAACGCCGAGAATGTTCTCGCCGAGGTCAACAAGCTGATCGCGGAACTCGATGCAAAGAAAGCCAAAGTTCCCAAGTACTTCAATGGTCGGCCGCGCTACAGAGTTAAGGGCTATAAGATGGACGATGTCTATGACCGTCTGTCCATCTTTGATTGGTGGACGGAAACCCTGGGCTACTACAGGCTTGTGCAGATGCGTAGCTTCTTGCGCGAGGCTATCAAGCTTGGTTTCACTGGGTATGTCTGCTTCAAGGTCGGCATCAGCGGATGTGCCAATGGGATGTGGGCACACACGGCGGAGAGCACTGACGGCTACTCCCCCGACAATGGCGATGTCCTCTACCACAGCTTCACGCCTGACTACAACTACTGGTCGTTCACTCGCAACGGAGAGTGGTTTCCCAATACCGACTCCGAGAGGTTCGACAGCATCAAAACTATCAGAGAACTGGAGAAAGTTTTCCATGGAAGGAGTGTGGCAAATGCCTGAAGAAACCAAAGAGGAACTGGGCTATCAGTTGGAGCGGTGCTTCTTTGCGCTCTCCACAATGATGACCGAGTGCAGATACCTAATGACTGCGCTCGATGATGATGCCAGGGAGTGGCCTGAAGATGCCGACATGATGCTGTCGGATCTGGCTGATGCCATCGGCGAAGCTGATGATAAGAGCTGCGTAATCGTGGATCAGATTAAGCGGTATATCGACTGAAAGGAGAAGAGCAGATGATTCTGGAGAGCGGGTACTACAGCAAGACTGGGCGAAGCGCACAGCTTCGGCTCAATGTGGACTACGATAAGAAAGTGATATCCTTTGATGTCGTGGCGTCCGGCGATGGTGAATACCAGACTTACAATATTCCGACATTCACCGAAGCACTGCGGTGCTATGACATCGCATATGAATGGGCAAAGGGAGAGCGGGAAAAAGACCTCTATGACGAACTGTGCGAAGAGGGTCACGATGAATTTTCACAGCGGTTTGATCTGCTCTGGGACATCCTCTCGCAGCTCCCAAGCAAGCCTGGTCGATTCTGGTATGACGGGAACGAAATCCTCTGCAGGAACGAGGACGAAGCCGATGCTGTCGCAAACTTCATTGATTCAATCATCGGTGACAGCTGCACCCACACGGGATATTATGACCCTGCCGAAGATGAGCGCAGCGGTGAGGTGGACGCCCACACTGGTTACTACTATGTGGACTTCGACTGAAGGGCTGTAGGAGAGTGGCGAAGATGAAATTCACAGTAACTTTCACGACCACGGTAGTGGTAGACGCAGAGGACGAAGACGAAGCCGTTGACAAGGCGTATGAATATACCAACGGTGTAGACGGCATTGACCTGGCGGAAATTGATGTCAAGCTGACAGACGAGAGAACTGGAAAGGAGTGATGCCGATGACAATTCGTGAACAGGCAAAGAAAGCATTCGGCTTTGAAGTGGTCGGAAGACTCACACGAATGAAGGACACATATTATGGAGTTCAGAACAGCCACTATCCGCTCTGGATGGACGAAGCTGGGAACGAGTACGATATGTCAGCAGACGGTAAGACTTTAAAGTGCATCGTCACCGCAGACGGTGGCGTAATGTGAAAGGAGATGTTCGCATGGATATGAAAAAGTGGGAAATCCGTAGGACTGATGAGTACAAGACCTACATGAAAGCCCTCTGCCGACTGGCATCTCAGTGGGTGCCGGAGATACGCATCCAGTATGCGCAGAAAGCATTTGAAATGTATCAGGATGCGTCCGTGCGAAAGCTTGTCCTTGCCTACGGTGAGGAAGCTGAAAAGCTGGACAAGGATAGAATGGATGATTTCTGCCGCGCCGATGAAAACTTTGATGAAGATTTCTACGGCAACTACAATGTAAACCCTAAAACCTACCTCAAGGATTCGTGCCTGATCCACGCTGGGGAATATGCCCAGGCTCTGTTCTATCTGTTCGGCATCAAGCTGAAAGGGGATGAGTGAGCATGGCGAAGCTGATTTCGGTGAGCGCCTGGGTGCGTGAAGAACTGGACAGAATTGAAGCGTTCTGCGGTGACCGCCCGGAAGACTGGCTTGACGAGTGCGCGGAAAATGCCGTCAAGGATTGGACGGACGAGGACGAATGGACGGACTGGGAATCTGTGGAGTATCAGATTGCCTACTATGCAGACCAGTACATGGAGTTTATCCAGAGATGCTATCCCGAGTGTGTGAAAGGAGAATTGAAATGACTCTGTACGACATGGTAAACAATGTCACGGTCCAGGGAACCGTGGAAGTCAGGCTGTACGACACGCACTGCGAGGAGCTTGGCAGCAAGTTCTTTGAGGACAGCGGAGATTTGTACACCGAGGAAATGTCCAACCTTGAGGAATGGGAAGACTACGAAGTGAAATACATCTACACCGTGAAAGGCGTCCGAAACTACAATGTTCACGGCGGCGTCTGCACTCCGACAGAGTTCCCCGTTCTCGTCATAGAACTTGAGAAACCTGATGAATAAATATCCGGCATAAAAATCTGCACGGAAGTGTGGATTTTTGTGCATTTTGCCATGTAGAAATGCAATGAGATGGCGTATTGAAAGCGAAAGGAGTGAAAAAATGACAACATACAAATACCACGGCTTTGTTTTCCGACCGACCACAACTATGACTGAGGTGTATGTCCTCAATCGATCGCGGTGCTATACAAAGAAGCTTGTTCCGCTGTATGAGATTGACGGGCTCAAGGAGCGTGGAAAGTATCCGCTCCTGACGACCATCGCAGAGTGCAAAGAATACATCAGAAATTATGAGGAGGGGGATGGTTGTGATGACAAAGTACGAAATCTGTACAAATGATTTTCAGATTAGATGCGGAACAGCAAAGAGCAGCATCCCAAGTTATACGGATTGGGAACTGTTTGATGCTTCCAATACCAACGATTGCTACGCAAGCGAAGTCCAGGCGGCATTTGATACGGAAGCCGAAGCGCGAGAGTTCTTTAGCAAGAACTACAAAGACTATGGGAGAACCTGGGCAGAGAAAGGAACTACCTTTTGGATTCTGCGCGGTCGGTTGGCGTGGATTGAGATCAGCGTCTACTATGATGACGGCGAGTTCGATTATTCTGATGGGGTAATCGCACTTTCCGCCGAGCCATATACTGGAGAGGAGTGAGAGCATGAAAAAAGTCTGCACAAGGTCTGTCAAGCTTTATGTGAGCGGCGACTGGAGAATCGAAGTCGTTTGCCTGGCCGATGGGGAGCGCGAGGTGTGGCTCTACCGCAAGGGCTGTGGAGTCAAGCACCTGATGTTCGGCGTGTACTGCAAGGGCAAGGAGTTGCTTGACCTCATCGAAGCCAATCTGCCGGAGCATATCAGAATCTACAAAGACCTGTATGACTCGTGAGGAATGCATGAAAGTCTTTGAAAAGCACGACCGTCCGGCATGGAAATTCCACAACGCCAATCCGCAGGCGTTTTCCGAGAACAGCGTGACTTACGCCAAGGCGCTGCAAAAGCTGAACGAAAAAAAGGAGAAAAAGTGATGCCGAAATACAACTGCGTTATCTGGAGCAACAGCAGTTTGGGGCGTGAGTATGAGGTGGAAACCACGAGCGCCTGTAAAGCTGCCATGAAATACGGAAGGGCAGAGCTTGGCGAGGTCGTGGAAATCCACAGAAAGCGCACGAACCAGTTGCTGTCCAGGGCTGAGTGGAGTCCAGAAATAAAAGACTACTACAACTGCTACATACCGAAAGGGAGGGTAATTTATGAGTATAAACATTGAAAAGCTGTACACAAAAGCCTGCGATGTCCTGCGTAATGCCTGCATCCACTTGCAGGGCGAAAAGGACGGCATGATTTTTTACGAGAAAGTCACCAAAGACCCAGAACTGTGGCTCAAGAGTTCCTACATAGGAGATGTGACTGACGCACTTGAGATTTGGTGCATGGCCAAGGAAGAAATCTGCAAAAGCAAGGGCGGCTCTGCATACACTATCCTCAAAAAATTCATCAAGGCAATCCCTGATTACCGCCGCGACCTGTGCGGAGCGTGGCTTGATGCTGATGGGCGTCAGTGCCTGTGCGACGGATACCGAGCCGTCCGGCTGAATGCTCCAGTTGATGGACTGAAGCAGGTGGAAACTCCAACGCCGTTCGACCTGGGCAAGGTTTACCCGACCGAGCCGCAGCCGACCACGCTCAAGCTTCCCATTTCTTCAGAACTGAGAGCGTATATAGCTGATCCCCAGACGCCCAGGACATTTGACGGCAAAGTGCTGTACGACTTCGGCGAGGATCTGCCAATGGTGAATGCCAAGTACCTCAAAGACATGGTCGATCTGTTGCCCAATGCCGTTGCGACCTGCGATGGACTGATGAAGCCCATCGTTTTCAAAAGCGAAAAGGGAGACGGACTTCTTCTCCCAGTAAGAAAAATAGCGGCTTGATATTTAGATATCAGGCCGCTATAATTATTAAAAAACCGCAAGGATGTGAACTATAAGTGACGAGAAAGGAACTCCAGAATTATTTCAGCGACCCGATGTTTAATACGCTGAAATATGCTATTGATTCTATTATGGCGTCGCACCCGGAAATTGATGACCGCTTCACGATTGAGGCGGCAGCTGAACAGATTGACGAATGCCGGGGCGATGGCGTGGAACTCAGCGTTGAAGATGCGCTTCGTCTGGTTGACGGAAAGCGCCCACCCGACGTAAAGGAACTGGTGGCGTCTCTTGCCAAGCAGGGCATAACTGGTGACAGTCTGGACGAAGTCGCCGAAAGCATTCTGGACATGGAAATCCCCAGACCTACTGGCGAAAAGCCGAAAGCTTCGGCATCCCACAAGGCAAGAATTCTCACGCAGTACGGAAAGCTTCTGGCTGAACAGAATGAGGATATAGTTTTAATGGGTGTGCCTGATGTAGATCCCGGCTGGGATTTTGCGCAGCTGAAGCTTGCGTTCTTCAGTGAGAACCTCACAAAAGAACAGAAGAACATACTGGAAAACATGAAGCGGTTTTCCGATGAAACAAAATGGATAGACAAAGGAAACCATGCGGAGGTGATTTTTTACATAAACGACCTCAAGTAAAACTCCACACAAAACACACAAGAGCTGCACAAAAGTGCGGCTCTTTTTTTATGCAAAAAATGCTATTGACAGCCATGTTATTATTTACCGTTCACGAAGGAAGGTGACTGTAAATAGAAACCAAATACTATGTGAGATATAACGGCGTGGTTATGAGTCTTGCAGACTTTGCGAGGCTTATGGGCGTGGACTACAACCTGCTCCGGGCAAGAGCGAGGAGAGAGAAGAATGTGTTCGCCCCAATGCCAAAAGTGGAAAAGGTGAGAACATACACGCCCAAGAAAACCGAAACGGTTGACGGCGGATATTCAATGGCTGAACTTGCGGAATTGTACAGCCGATTTCGTGGGACAGAAGAAGAACTTGATGTGCTTGCGGATTTCGCCTGCATTCCGCGCCAAAGCGACGCCGTCAAAAAATTGCGGAAAGAGATCCAAAAATACATAGAGAAAAAATATAAGGAGGTACGGCAATGAAATACAGAAATTTGGTGTACTGCAAGCATCCGAATTACGACGCAAGAGCATATCTTTACGAGCTGCCGCTTGATGTCGATGTTTCGGAGGGCGATAAGCTTCTGGTGCGTGACAGAAACGGAGAGCACATTGTCACGGCGTTCTGTGACAGTTGGGTCTGCACGGCCAAAATGACTCAGGTTCTCTGCGAAGCGAACGGCGGATATTTCCCTCCGGCAAAGGCAGTCGGAACGGTGAGTACCGTAACGGTGCGTCAGGAAATCGTGAATCCTTTCGGCAATGAGGAGGGCTTGGCGAAATGAAACTCAAAAACCAGACAGTAAAGAAATCCTACACCATCATCATCTACAACGATGAGGGGTACGAGGTTGACCGCAGGGTAGTCAGCGCAGAGAACCCCAGAGAAGCAGTAAAGCTTGCCTATCGAAACATCTTCAGCGAGTAAATCTGCACAACAATGTGACAAATAGAAAGGAGGGCAATCCCATGTTTGAAAAGTACGATGAGGCAGTCAACGCTTATCTGACGACCATGAAGCGGAACGAGATGTCCGCAGACAGCATCAACAGCTACTCCAAGACCTACAGACTTTTGCGAGACAGCATGGAGAGGAACGGCTATGAGGATGTCTGCGCTGATGCCGTGTGGAAGTTTGCGGACAACGCCGAAGTAAAGGCTACCTCGCTTGCGCTTTACCTTACCCACATCCGCGCTCTTTCCAACCGCGCAGTGAGCCGCGAAATCGTTAATAAGCCGTTCTTCGACGAGGACATGATGCCCTCCAAAAAGAAGCTGAATACGGAGCGCAACAAGCAGTATGAGCATATCCTCACGGATAAGGACGCCGAGGAACTCATTAACTGTAAGCGTCCGAAGTATGCGAGGAAATCCCCCATGTGGCTGCGCGAAAAGGCAGAGGTCACTCTGCTTCTCCAGTCTGGGCTTCGCAACTCCGAGATTCGCTCTCTTCGACCGATTGATCTTGACTGGGAGAACGGCGTAGCGTATCCGCAGGATACCAAGGGTGACAAGCCCAGGGCGGTAGTCTTTTCTGTGGCGGCGCAGAACGCTGTTGCGGACTATCTTTCCAGCGGCATCCGCCCGGATTATGTCAGCGATGAAGACTTCCTCTTCGGCTCTGTGGATCGCTCTGGGAACTGGAATCAGATGACCAGGGTGGAGCTTTCCGAGCGAATCAAATACTACACCAGGGCTGTGCTGGGCGAGGAAAAATCCTGCCGATCTCACGCCATGCGTCACTGCTACGCTTCGGTGCTTCTGGAAAACAATGTTCCGATGGAGCTGATTTCTGAAACGATGGGGCACAGCAGTGTTGCGACCACGAAGATTTATGCCGCAAGGTTCAATGTCAATGCTCCCGCTGTGGCGGTGGCAAATGTGTTCAATCGAAAGGAGTGAAAGCATGAAGAAGAAAGAACTGGAAGCGTGTCCGCTGTGCGGTCAGGCTGCGGAAGTCAAGTCCTTTAAGGGAATGTTTCAGCATGGGTGGGTCGGATGCCCTTCCTGCTCCTGCTACATTCAGTGGTCGCACGACCCTGATGGCGCAATCAAAAAGTGGAACAAGAGAGTCGAGCAGTGAGGGATAAAAATGAAAAGGCGGTGGATAGCATGGGGTAACCAATCACGCCGAGAAGCGTATGAGGCAGCGCCTTGGCGTTCCGAGAAGCGCCGTAAAAAAGGCCGCCGCCAAGGCTTTGGAATGCGGGGTCAGGCGAGAGGATTGCCACGGCAGTCTTCGGAGATACCTTGATGCTCTGTATTTCTACAACGAGAGAGCAAACAATCTCAGAGTTTGGTCAGAAAAAGTATACATCTTTCGTGATAAGACGCTCATCACCGTGCTGAATCTTCCACAGCAATACAAGAACAGAGCAAACGGAATCTCCAAGAAAGAGAGTGCGAATGACTGACATTGGGATCTACATGATTGCATTTATGGGACTGGCCTTGGTCACGGCCATCCACATTCACATCGACAGGGGGTATGAAGAATGAAACGGGCTGTGCTTATCAGTATCAATCCGCCGTATACTCAGCAGATTTTCTGCGGAGAAAAAGACATCGAGTGGAGAAAGACTCCGCTGCCCTTCGGCAAGGCGTATGTCTACGAAACCAAAAAGAACGGCGGATGTGGAATGGTGATTGGAACTGTCGAGATTTCTGGAAATCACATCTACCGCCGTGGCGATACCGTCCCAGCACGTTATATCCGCCGCGGCTGTGTTCCCATTGGGGACTTAATGAAATACGCAGGGGAAGGCGAAAAGTCAAAGCTTGTGGCAAATTTCATCGGCAACGAGGAACTGCTTAACGAGCCGAAACCTTTATCGGACTTTGATCTTGTAAGACCGCCGCAGAGTTGGCAGTATATCGAGGTGAATGAATGACAACCTACGGTGATGACAGCACGGAGCTGATGCTCTACGCCAACTATATTCAGGAAAAAGACGGAACTCTTCGCCCCATCGGCTATGCCTACGGAGCGCCGTGGGTAGCCCAGGCTCTGCTCATGGGGGATATGAGTTTCGATACGCCGGAAGAGGCAAAAGAATATTGGGAGAGAAACTATGAATGATTACAAAACTCTTGTGTTGGCGTTGCGAATACGAGCTGCGAATCTCAAAGAGAAGTTCAGCACCAACGCTTCCCTTTTGGCGGAACTAATGGAAGCCGCCGACGCCATCGAATACCTTGTCAGAAAACTGGAGAGCAGAGAAACAGCGCTCAATTCCGTGGTCGGATGCCTGGGAGAAAGCACGACAGCCACTACAGATGTGCTCAACACAACGGAGGATAGGATCACATGAACGAGTTTTATTCTTTTGTTGCCGGGTTTGCCATCGGTCTTTGCTTCTGGTTGATTGTGAGGACTGCCACATGACGCAGGAAAATCTTCACCTTCTGAACGAAATTTCTTGCGATAGCCCTATCACCAAAATCATCATTTCCGATGATGAAGTGATGACGGTCAACCCCAATTCTGCATGGGAAGTTAGCCGCATCTACGCAGATTATGCGAGAAGGAACGACCACAAAGAGTTGATTGTCGTGTTCAAGAGGAAGGAGGAAACAGAATGACGGTTAATTCGGCATACGACATTGGAGAAAAAGTCTTTTTCAAGTGTTGGCGCGATAAAGAGCCTCGCTACATTGAAGGTGAAATCATAAGGGTCTCTGTCTACAAAAGCAAAGATGCTTTTAACATCCGATATAGCATTGACTATACATTAGGCGCAGAAATTCTGACAACGGATAGGTGGGAAACAGACCTCATAAAAGAAGATTTGACTGGCTCTGCAATGCCAAAGCTGTTGCAAGTGGTTTTGCCGCCGAAGGAGGAAACAGAATGAGCGACTACAACGAACTGGTAAGGCGGCTGAGAGAACCTTGTCAGTATGAAAACTGCGTAATGTCCCAAGAGGCCGCCGATGCCATTGAGGAACTGCAAAAAGCGCTTGAACGGTCAAAAGAGTATGAAACGTTTTGGGAAAAAGAAGCTACCGAGGCATTGAAAAAGTTTCAAGTAGCCGTTGCAAGCAAGCCCCGTTGGACTCCCGTGACGGAGCGGTTGCCTGAGGAAGAAGTAGAAGTATTAATCTCTGACAACAGTTTTTTTGGTGGCCCGATTGTAGCCGTAGCATATTGGGAGCGTGGAAAGTGCGAATGGAGAGATGATATGTGTACATCGGCTACCCCAAAACCAACCCATTGGATGCCGCTACCAGAGCCGCCGAAGGAGGTAGACGAATGAAAGATAGACGGTATGTTGCTGTAAGTATAAAGCACACAGAATACAAATGGCGGTTTGGTATGCCGTGTGTTCTGTGGGGGTTCAAGCGCACGGGTGATTATGAAAAACGGTGTTTTGCCGGATACACAAATTATATGGACAAAGCAGAGCGGTATGCGCTTGGGGAATTTTCAGAACATGGGTATGGAGAAATAATTAAGGATGATGAGCCTGTGGGTCTGTCAATCGACTTCTGCAAAAAGTGGCGAAAATATGACACCGTGCTTGTGGATGAAGAATTATACCGGGCATATTGCTTTGCGTCATGCCTTGCAACGGAGCCGCCGAAGGAGGAAACAGAATGAACACTTTTAAGGAAGTAAAAGAAATCGCAAAGTGCGTTTCAAAGATTGGAACGCTTGTTGATAGGCTTGAAGATTACATCGACACAGATGGTATTGATTGGTACACGGCGGCGTTTGTTTCGCTCGACAAAGAGGACATAGAGCATTTTAAGAACGGCAACGGAGTCACCGAAGAATATTTTGTCAATCAATGGACGGGATATAGCGAGGATGATTACTACGGTGAAATGTATTTCAAGACCGATGTTCCGGGGCAATATGTGAGAGTGCATTTCCATATGTGAGGAGGAAACAGAATGAGCGTTTACATCAAGGGCATGGAGATGCCGAAAAGCTGTTTTGAGTGCCGTTTTTCCATTGACGGCTTTTGCTATGCGGTTGGCGATGTAAACATTAGGGCGAACGAGGAACGCCAAATTGCAAGCTGTTGCCCTCTCGTCCCCGTTCCTCCGCACGGGAGGCTGATAGATGCGGATGCGCTCTTAGAAAATATGAAAAAAGTGCATGACAAGTGGAAAATGGGAGAGCATTATACGCCGACAAGCGATGACGAAATCATGGTTATGTATATGCCCACCATCATTCCGGCAGATAAGGAGGGAGAGAGATGAAGTGCTGTTGTTCTAACTGCGGATGGCTGGAGGTCAATCCAAGCGGGGCTATGTTTTGCGGTTATTCTGATGAGCGCACATGGGAAAACGAAAGCTGTATAGCATGGAAAGATAAGTACGAGCCGCAGACCAATGCCGACCGCATACGGGCTATGACGGATGAAGAACTGGCAGAGTGGTTGGAATTTAGGGACGATAACTGCCCAAGAGCAGGATGCTACAAGGGCGGCTGTCACGAGTGCTGGATCGACTGGCTCAAAAGCCCGGCAGATAAGGAGAGCAAAAATGACAAACGATGAAATCTTCGACCGCATATCATGTGATGTCGCAGATGCCAGAAACGGTATTTGCGGCGAAAGGGACATAAAAATCTGGATGACAAAGGATTTATTCAATCGGCTTTGCCCAGAATATTTTGTTCTCCAAAAGGATAGCGCAATGATAACGCATTTCGGTTGCAAGATTAGGGTCGTGATTTTCCCTTGTGACGGTATGCGATGGATAGTTGGTTATGAGGGAAAGGCAGAGGAGGGAGAGGGATGAAAGAAATTGATCTAACTGGCAAATGCGGGTCATGTTTTTACTTTCACGATATAGAAGGGAAGGCAAGCGGAGACTGCCATAGATTCCCGTATGGTGATGATGTCGTGCATGATCCAGAGCACCCGTTTTACCAGCCGACGAGAAGTAGAACGAAATGCAAAGAGTACCGAACAAAGCCGATCACCCACTACGACCTCCTTATCAGCAAAACGCCGGAGGAACTGGCAGATTATCTGCGTTGGCACAACGACAGCTATTCCAAGTACGGGATGGATTGGCTTGATTGGCTCAAAAGCCCGGTGGAGGAAAAAGAATGACTGTAGTAGAAAAAAAGCCGATCCCGATTTACTCCGTTATCTGCCCGGAATGCGGATCGACCATCGAGTACAAAAAGGCGGAGGTATACACCTGCCACATATCTTGCCCTGTGTGCGGCATTTCCATCTGGGCTGATACGATACGCCCTGTGAGAATGGAGGTAGACGAATGATAACACTGAATCTTGGCAAAGACGACTGCCGCAACGCGGCAGAACTGATTGACATCTATTTCCCAAAGGCGCTTAGTGATTTCTACGAAGCGGGCGAGCTTGACAACATCGAATATATCCGCTCCATGCTCAAAGTGTATGATGAACTGAAACGGGCATCAGAGGAGGGCTGACAATGGCTGAATACATCAACCTTGACACGCCGTTAGAAATGTATCGGCTTCGTGGCAACCAACGCGAACCGATTTCAACCACGCTACGGGAATTGCTTGATTTTAACAAGATCCCGTACACAGCCGCTGATGTTGCCCCTGTACGACATGGGCGGTGGCTGACAAAAGAGTATATGTACGGCGACCCCGATGTTGGCATAGAGGACGCGTGGGTTGATAGGCTCGCAGAGGCAACCGATTATTACGCATACTGCTCTAATTGCGGTAAGGACGCAGAGTACACCAGCGAGGGGGAGCTTGTGCTGTCTGACTACTGCCCTAACTGTTGGGCGAAGATGGAGGCCGAACGGTGAGTGACTACAAAAAAGAATTGAAGCAATGCATCAACGAACTCTGCCTGCATTGCGGAGAATATGTCCTGCGCCACAAGGGAACCTGCGACGGTTGCCGTTGGTATGAAATTCAAAATAAACTTGTGAAAGGAGACTGGGATGCCGAAACTGATTGATTTGACTGGGCAACGCTTTGGCTCTTGGACGGTTCTGTACCGAGACCCAGAAGACTATATTCCCAACACGGATAACTACCAGAAACACTCGCAGTGGGTGTGCCGTTGCGACTGCGGAAGGGTCGCCACGGTGCTTGGAAGCAATCTTCGTCAGGGTCACTCTAAGGGTTGCGTCTATTGCCACAACAAGAAACGCGCCGAAACATGGGTGAAATACCACGACGCCGCCAGACGGTATATGGCGGAGCACCCGGAGCAGTACGCATGAGTTTCACTTATGTATATGCAGACTGCGCCGCATCATGCCCTCCCCTTCCCTGCGCCAGAGATGCCTTTGCCAAATGGGCATACGCAAACCCTAATTCTGCTCATACCCTTGGTCGTGAAGCCCGTGTTGAGTTGGAACACGCGAGAGAAACCATCGCCCAGTGTATCAACGCCAAGCCGGAGCAGATCGCGTTCACGCCGTCAGCTACGGAAGCCTGCCGTAAAGCGATAACCTATCTCAGCATAAAAGATTGCTCTCAGTATGAGCACAAGGCGGTCGATGACGCAGCTTGGTGGAACAGTACTTTTATGGTTGGCGGCACATCATTCGCTCAAATGCTTGCCAACAACGAAACTGGGGAAATCTACGCAGGCTTAGTTCGTGAACTGTCTAAAGAGCGCATCGTCTTCACCGACGCTACTGCCGCCGTAGGTCAGATGCCCGTGGATGTACAGGATCTGGGGGTTGCCGCTCTTGCTGCGGGTGGTCACAAATTCGGCGCATTCCCAGGTATCGGTTTTCTCTATGTTCGCGATGGGATGAAAGATGAAGATACTTTCCCAGGCACCCCGCCCGTGGCTCTTGCTGTGTCGATGGCAGAAGCTTTGAAATACCGCACCGAGCATATGGATGAAGCGCAGGAGTATCTTGCCAAACAGTATTCATTGCTGATGGACAGAATAATGCAGATTCATGGCGCACATTTTACCATTGGGAAAGAGTCCATTATACACCTTGCAACAATCCTCTCCGTCCGCTTCGATGGAGTGAACGCAAGAGAACTTCTCGCCATGCTGGACGCCAACGGCGTATATGCGTCCGCCGGGTCTGCCTGCACAGCAGGCTCGGACGAGCCATCCAGAGTCCTCCTCGCCTCCGGGCTGACCAAAGAGCAGGCGCTTTCCACGATCCGTCTATCCTTCTGCCCGGAAACTGCGCCACATGAGTTTGAAGCCATTGCCCGTGCGCTCCGCCATTGCGTGGAAAGAGTTCGCAGATTAACCGAGTAAACATACGAAACAAAAGAAATGCCCACACAGCGCATTCTGTTGCGTTGTGTGGGCATTGTTGTTTGCCTTATGTATTGGGGTATTTGTCGGTTGTCAACGAGGCAGCGCCACCAGGATATACATCGGCATAATGCATTTTAACGCCAGTGTTTTCCACCTCATAGCGTACAAACATTATGTCGTTATATTCGCTGTTAGGCTCGTAAACAACCCGGTACAAAGTAAACACGAAAAAGTCTTCAAATGTTCCAGACTCCGAATATCGGAGCATGACGCTTTTACCATCTTCAATCGCGGCATAGATTTCAGCATCGGTTTTGTCTGCTGAATATGCACCGGATTCATCGTTGTAAAGGAGAGTAACCCACAGAGTTCCGCCGCCTCCGCCGCCTCCGCCGCCGCCGGAGCCGTCCGTCCACCCTTGGACTTTATCGAGTTTGTAGGTCGTTTCGCCAATTACGCAGGTCGAACCCTCTGCGTAATCTGTGCCAAGTGACACGAGGTCATCGGCGGAGTCCGCTGTCGCAGAGATTTTCGGAAGTCTGCGACCGTAGGACTCAGAAATAATTGTGTACGCCATGTTTCCATTTCTCCTTTTTATAGTTATTTTACCACCATTTGGTGTGTAGTGGACTGGTTGGTTCAAGCCCCTCTGGGTGCAAGAGCAGAACAGTTCCCTCTTCCACCTCGTCGCTTTCCATCTGGTTGAGCTGCTTGAGCAGTGGGTACAGATCTCTGCCGCCAAGGAAACGCTTTGCGATTTCTCTGATCGTGTCTCCGGCTTTTACTACATAGTAATCTCTGCCCTCTACCGCTCCGGGATACGGTCGGTTGTTATTCACCGCTTACACCGCCCTCATTATATTGACGATTGAGTCAATGTAATCCATATTCGTGGCGCAGTATTTCTTGCAGTTCTGCGCCGCATTGTACAGGGCGTTGATTTTCTGCTGAACGCTGTCGGGATTATATCCGGCGGCGATCAGCTTGTTTATCCTTTCTTGATTGATGCCGTATTCCCCGCGAAGCACGGCGGCGACGATTTCCGGGTCTGCATCCTTGAGCGGTTTAGGCTCTGGGCCATCGGCGTCGGCGAGTTTGTTCCAGTCAGATACAGTTCCGTAGAACTTACTGAGATCGAGGTTCGCTTTCCATCCGTTCAGGTAGCCCTGGGATGTGTACTGGTGCATTACATATCTGGAGAACGGCGAAACGCTTCCACGCTGCCAGGGGTTCTCCTGAAATCCGTACACTGGGTTCATGTCTGCGTACTGTGCCAGCCAGAGCTGGTAGCCTGCGTTGGCTATGTCGTTGAAATTTTGCCCCTGAACCACGCTGAGAGAGCAGTAGACGAGGCATCTCACGCCGGACAGATTATAGAATGCGTCAAGAAAAGACTTGAGCCATTTCGTTCCGACATTGGTTGCAGGATACTCATAGTCGGCGCACGGAACTGCCACATGGAGATACGGTCTGAACGAATTATAGAAATGCTTTGCTTCCGCCTCTGCCGAAAGACCATCGCAGTAGTGGTACACGCCGAACGGTTTTTTGTTTTCGTGCAGCCATCTTGCCCAGTCCGCATAATAGGGGTTGGTATACCCGGTTCCCTCTGTAGACTTTACCATGACCCCATCCAGATTATTATTTGTGAACAGGGTGGAAAGGTTCAGCCCCGCCTGCCACGACGCTATGTCTATAAAATTCATTGGTTGCCCTCCTTACTGAAGCGCATAAATCGTGCCGTTGTTGTTGATATAAACGGTGCATTCCTTTATTGCTCCGCCTATGTTCGCATAGGCTTTTTCGCAGGCTTTGATTGTTCCGTTTGCGTTGACAAAAACCGGGATCGTGAACGTATATGTCACCGTCTTTGTCGGAGTGGAAGTGAAGTTGCCAGTGAGGTAAATGTAGCAGTTGTAGCCAGTGTTTTTTGCAGGGAGAGTTATCGTGCTTGTTGTTCCAGACTGGTCTTTTATCCAGCCGGACTTTGAGGCATTAACGCCATACGATTTTGTCGTGGCGTAGGTATATCTGGCGGTTTCCGTACCGTCAACATTCAGCCTGATATAGCCGTTGCTGTTCCCCCAGAAAATAGTGTTTCCGTTCTGTTCTCCGGCGCCGCAGTACCCGGTGTAGGAAACATAGAAGCTTGCGCTTGACTCGTTTTTCTGGTAGTAAAGCGTAGCGATACATCTCGTATTGTTCCCGTTCTTATCGAACTGCTGAGATTCGTATGCCATCCTCTCACCCCATTACGAGTACTGGAGATAAATCTCTCCGTCCGAGATATCGTCGGTAGTCGGCGTCGCCGTTCCGATTTTGATTGTGCGCACCTGGGTTGCAGCAAGCCCTATTGCGGAGTAGTCCACATCCGCATTTAGTTTTGCGGCTGTTACATTGCCGTCGATGATCTGCGCTGTGCCGACGGAGTTGTTTGCCATGTTCACCTGCTGTACGGTGGCAAGCGCCAGATTCCCGGTCGAGCCGCCAGTCACGGCGTTCTGGGCGATTTGCGTTGTGCCGATTGCGCCGGGGCCGACGGCTGCGGTATTGAATGTTCCGCTTGTGGCTGTCGTACCGTCGGAAAAGGTGACGGTAGCCTGGGCGGTCGAACTGTCTACGGCGGTAATGGAGACAGCCTTGATACCAAGCGCCGTTGATACCCAGTAGGTTGCCCATCCAGAGGTAACTCCGGGTTCAACATTGGAGTTTGGAGCGATTGCCATGAACGATCCGCCGTTGTGTTTTACCGTGTTCAGCACTGCGTAGTTCGCGGAAGAACTCCACGCTCCCTTGCTGACGATTGCGGCCTGTCCGAGGTTGTAAGTAGCCATATTTTTATTCCCCTTCTGTGATAAGTGTTGTGATTGGGAAGTCGTTTACGCTTACGCAGTTAATGGTCATTGCGCCAGTCTGCCCGATAGGTCTTGTAAACCCAGTCACGACATGGCGTTCAACCGGGCTTCCGGGTTTATCGCTTCGCTCCACGGTTATCAGTTCGTTCTCAACAATGTGGAACATCTGGGTGGAAGAAACCGTTACCTCTTTTGACAGCGTAGTGTATCGTTTGAGCATCCACTCCGCATAGTCCTGACACATCTGGTCTGAGTAGTAATCCGACATCTCAAGCCTGATGGTCTTCTTCCCTATCCGGCTCACGCAGGTATCGGAGCTGGGATCGAGGTTCTGCGCTCTTCCCCTTGGCGTGGCGTTCGTGTCAGATGTTGCGCCGACTACGATAATGTCGTTGTAAACATCAGTTGACTTCGTTGTGTAGTCAGCTCCAAGAAAGCTTTTCCCATCCTGTGTGAAATCCCATAGGATCGGCTTATTGATGTCGAGGATATCGTCCTGCGACGGATTGACTACCAGCCTGCCAGTCTGGTTATATCCGATATCCCCGGCAATCATGTCGTTCAGCCCGAGGATTACATCGGCAAGAGTGCCTGTGCTGTTGGATAGGAAATCATGCGGTGCTTCTATGAGCGGAACAACGGTGCCGTCTGTCAGGGTCTGCGTCCTATTGTTGTAGTAGTTGGTAAAGAGTGGAGCGACCGGGTCAATGGGATTTGCGCCGTTGTTTTCCATTGTAAAGCGGTCAAGCTTCAGCGTAGCCGCCATTGCGGCGAAAATATTCGTACCGACCAAAACCTCGTAGACATCTTCCAGATTTCCGAATAGCGTTCCGTCAAGGTTCGCCCATTTATCCACGAGGGAGTAAGTGACGGTTCTCTGCCCCGGCTTCAAAGCTTCGGTAGGGTTCTCAATCTCAAAAACGCCCTGCGGAATGTAGTACTCCGTTCCGTCTGGCAGGATCAGCCCCTCTGAAAGCCGGATTTGCTGACCGAACCAGATGTGGTTGACTGCGAAATCATACTCGTGGTCAAGATTAACGAGTGTTACCGAAGCGGTACTGCGCTGACCGTTGTTTTTATTTCTTGAGATAGACCCTTCCTGAAGGAACGCCCCAGACCTCTTGTTCAGGGCGTTATTGTCCAAAGAAAATGCCACATTGCCGTTTGGGTTGAGGAACTCAAGCTTTGCTATTTTTGTGAAATCGCCTTGCAGCGCCTGAAGATACTGTTGAAATCTGTTGGTGGACATTTACTGCCCTCCTTAACTGTCGGCAAGTGTTGCCGACACAACCCCAGTGCTCTGATCGAGCGACATCGTGGCGGGCAGGAACGAGCCAGCGTTGTTCTGGATAAGTTCTCCGTCCGCATTCAGACTCAGCACACTGCCAGACCCTTGGTAGTTGTCCGGCACAGTCCACATAAGCGCACCAGTTGAGGTATTGATGTTGATGCTCGACAGAATGACTCTGTCTTTGGGATAGTAGTCACCACCTGCGTACATGATTACATGGACGGAATCGGCGTCGCCTACTTCTGCCCACGAAATCGTGACGGTCTGGGGCATACTCTTCTTTTTGGAATCTCTGGTAAGCGTCGATGCCGCCGCCGTGTGGATTCTGCGGAAATTGCCCTTGGGATCGGACAGAAACAGGGCGTTTTCAGTGCTTGACAGTTCAAACAAAGCCCTCGCCTGCGTCAGCGTGTCAGAGTATTCGTGCGTATCTCCGTTGATTGTTCCGATATACCCGGTAAGAGAACCGCTCACATAGTTCTGTGTCGTCCCCTGGCGAGTCGGGTATCTCGTGAAGTTCGCAGACAGTTGCGGAGAGTTGTTGTTGGAGAAGCTCCCCTCGGATGCGTTGTATCTAAAAATGTGAGACGCAACAACGGCGTATGTCCCAGTAGTGCTGTCCGTGATTTCGGCTTCGATGACAGCCCATTTCCAGTATTGGACGGTGATTGCCTGGGTGGCCATCGGCTCAGTCAGGTAGGACAGAGAGCCAGTCGGAAACACATAATAGATGTAGGTGTTCCCGGAGCAGGCGCTGTAGTCTCTTAGCTGTCCAGCTGTGGACTCAACATCGGCGATTTTAACGAGGCGACCCTCTCCGACCGTCTGGCGCATGATGGAGTACCCATCAGCGCTTTGCACCTCATCCCAGGATACCCACACGCAGTTATCGCCGTTGATTTGGCAGGCGTTTGCAGTGCCGGACGCAGGAGACAGAGTATAGGACACGGCGAAGTCAACCCACCCGGTTGTAACATCTACGCCGTTTTCTGTTTCGACGGTGCATTTGATGGAATAGGTGTTCCCGGTAAGAAACCCATCGTAGTCAACCTGAAGTTCGCCAGTGCCGTAGATATTCCCTGTATCAAGGAACGGAGAATCCTCTGTGTCATCGTAAGCAATCTGCCATCTGACCCATTTCACGGTATCTCCCTGTGCCTGGGAGTATGTGGCGGTAAAGGAATGCTCCTTATTTGCGATGGGGCTTGAGATTGCGTCAATGGAAAGTGTGGGAGCAGACCTTGTTATGAACAGCGATGCGGTCGTCTGTTCCACATAGTCGCTGTTGCTCCACCACTGCGTAATGAGCAGCTTGTACTCATTGCCGTTGGTCATCCCAGCAGAAGTCATTGTCGCACTGGTTATTGTTGCCGTGTAATACTGCACATTTCCAGCATAGTCAACGCCCCAGAACGGACTGCCGAGAGTAATTTCCCCGGTGGAATAAACGGCTGTCGAGGCTGTATCATTTTGCATGATGTCAATCTGATACGCCGTCATTGCGGAGTCACCGCTGACACGCCAGCTTACGGCAAGATCTTCGCCTACATCTATTGTGCCAGTGCCGTTGATTTCATCCGGCGTTATGTTTGAGGGCTGAAAAATCAAAGCGTTTCACCTCTCGATAAATGGGTTATTCTTCTGTCGGTTCAGGATCAGGCGCAGGCGTTGGTTGCGGATGCGTGTAGCAGTAGTTCAGCTTGGGAAAGCACTTGGTATCAAAGAGGATGGCACTGTGTGTCAGCGTGTCGCTGACCGCAGCCGCTGCGAGAACCTCGTGGTACTTACTCTCCGCTTTGAGTCGAGCCTTGTTAGGGTCTTCATCAAAGGCGTAGTGGACGATGTGTCCGAACTCGCCGTTGGTATACTGGATGACCTCGATGATGTAGAACTGTGTCATGGTCTCCTCCTCAGAATTTCACGCCGTAGATTTTGGCTGGGATAATGTTGCCATTCGTGGTGGATGTGCTCGAGCCGTTTCCTTCTGTCGCTGCGCCAAACACAACGCCTGTGCTACTTGTCGTTACCGGGCGGATGCAGTTATAGAGCCGCCCTCCAGAATTTGCACGGTCGGCACGGAAGGCAATACTCTTATGATCCATCTCAAAAACTTGTGTAAACCACTCGCCTGCGCTTCCCCAAACAAAGGTAATCATTACCATACTGTAGCCAGACAAATCAAGCGCAACCGTCTGAGCCGCAAAGCTCGCCGACGGGTCTGAGTTTGTCCATAGCAGGTCAACCGAAACGCCGCCGAGTGTCAGTGGTGATCCTATTACACTCATTGCTCTACCTCCGTTATCGTACACTGCAATGTGAGTGCGCTGGTCGGGGCAGCGCCTATGGCGTAAGCTGTAAGCACCCCGGAGTTGTTTTCTATATGTATCGAATTTACACCGTCATTTTTTAGAGAAATCAGCGTGGCAGAATCTGCTTGAAGATCGACCTTGCTGTCGGATGTAATCGTCGCTCCGCTCACGGTTGGGGTAGCCGTGTAGTACCCACTCCCGCTATCAGTCCAGCTCAGAGGAATGGAGATTTCCGCCTTGACTGTGGATGAACCGCTTTCCGCTCCCTCGTACCCATCTGCAAAATAGTAAACCTTGGCGTTGCTCATGCTCCCCCACCACACGACAAGCACTGGGTCACCAACGGTGGCAGAGTCTATTTCCTTGGAATACGGCAGAAAGACTTCATTCGATCCGAACGGAAGCGTTACGCCTACCAACGAACCGTTGGGAGCGGTCGTAACTTCGTACCGCTCACAACGGAATGTGTTTTTCGTTTCGCCCTGGATAAGCTGCCTGACTTTCCCGGCGATTGCGCTCCAAAAACTTTGGGCTTCACTAAGCATTCTTTACAAGCCCCTTTCAGGAGATTTTCAACACGCTGAGTCTCTTTGCGATTTCCGCCAGCGACATGGAGTTCGCCTCTTCCTCTGTAAGGGCGACGTCACCGAACGAGTAAGTGATGTTGTGGCTGTCCATTGTGGAAATCACATTGGAACTGCCCTCTGTGGATGTTAGATAGCTTCCTACTCCGAACACTGCGTCAAGCGCTCTCGCAAAGTTCTGGAACTCGGCGGAGTTTACCGCCATAAGGGCGACCGCAGAAAGCGCGGGGCCAAGCACGACTTCATCAAGGTCTGCCACTGTATCGCGCATTGCCTTGATTTCAGCTATCGCCTGACTCTTGACCTCTTTGGAGTAGGCTTCTTCAGCCGTGGAAACTTTCTGCTCTGCCGTGGAGATCTTCGACTGGTCTGCTACCCATTCCCACTGCCCCGTAGCGGAGTTGTACATACGGATAGTCCGCTGTTTCTGGGCATTGGCAAGGGCTTCCCGTGCATCCTCTACGGCTTTCTGCTTCTCTGCCAGTTTATTGGCGGCTTCCTGGGCATCGGTGTCCGCCTCAAGGGCTTTCACCAGTTCATCCCATTTCGTTTGGTAAAGAGTGAGCTGCTTGTTGGCGTAGTCGTAGTTTTTGTTCAGCAGATCGAGAATCTCGTCAGAGTCATCCGAGTAGCCAGCGTTGCGGTAGCGGTCAACCATCGCCTTGATGGCTTCCTGCGCTTTCTCAAACAGTTCCGCTTCCTTGGCGTAGTCCAGCTCGTTATCCGCAAGCTTCGCCTGCTTATCCAGGTTTGCAAGCAGATCCTTGAGTTCTTTGGCGTAATCCTCAATGCTCTTGACAGCAGCAGACGAACCGCCGCCGCCAGCGCCACCGCCACCGCCCTTTTTGCGTGTCGTGCCGTTGCCGCTTTGAAACCAGCTTGCTACCGTACTGACGGCAGAAGTTCCGGCAGAAACTGCGGACGAGAGCATCGCCGTAAGGCTCGGCTGTGCGACTTTCGCATTGCCGTATATGTTTTCTCCCGCAACGGCGGCGTTAATTGTCTTTACAACGCCATTTGAGTGCAGTGCCTGCTCCGTGACATTCGCTGGAAGAACGATCGCGCCGGGAGAAAGATTTACGATGCCGGGTCTTCCGCCGTTTGCAATGTAGGCTCTGCCGTTCTCGCTGATGAGTTCCGGGCCAAGTTCGTTTACAAGGGTCGGGCCGCCTGGTGCATTCGTTGTGCCGAACGCATGACCGCCACCGCCGATGGAAACGCTGGATGCGGCGCTTGCCGCCGCCTGAAACGCAGGCGCAAGTCCGCCAGCCTCTGTAACCGCCGCAGTAATTGCCGCAGTAAGAGCATCGACCGCTCCAGTTACGGCATCAAGCTGCTCCCCGCTGTTGCCCCACTCGTCGTTAAGGGCTTCCAGGTCTGCCTGTTGCGCCGCCATTTCGGCTTGATATGCCCAGTCAAAGTCCTGGACATTTTCCTCAAACTCGGCAATGGCATCAGCCTGCTCCTGGACCTGCTCTGCGTGTCTTTGGTCTGTGTCTTCTTGCAACTGTGCTCTTGTCTGCACAACGGCAACAAGATTTCCCTCTGCATCGTAGAGTCCTTCAAGTCCCTCACCTGCTGACTCAATGCTCGTTATAGATGCGTTGGCGGCAGTTTGGATGTCATCAAAGTTTGTGATGAAGTCCGCCTGGTTTTCGGTCAGTTCGACTCCAGCGTCGCGTACTCTGGTGAGTTGGTCGTAATACTCTTGGAACTGTGTATTGATTCCACGCAGGCTCTCCTGGAATGTTCCAAGGTCACCAGTCTGCGTGTAGGCGCTGGATGCTTCTCTGTATGCGCCAGTAATTTCATTGATGTACGCCTGATCTCCCGCCATGCGAATTGGGGCTGGCGTCTGGTATCCTTCGGCAGTATATCTGCTATATCTGTTTGAGAGCAGTTCGTCATTTACCGCTTTAGCCGCAGCAAGTTTCTGCTCCTCATACTGGCGGCCATACTCTGCGGTAATCTCGCGGAGAATTTCAAGCCTGCGCTGTTCTACGCTATTAAGGGAGTCGGATCTGCTCTCAAGGGCTTCCATTTCAGCAAGAGCGCTCTCATATGCAGCTCTTGCGTCATTTGCGTCCGCCCATTCCCCCTCATTGAACCGCTCAACGAGTTCTGTTCCCTTTTCGACAATGTCGGTAAGAAGATCAAGCCCGCCCTTAATGAGGTCGGTGTCAACTACATTGGAAACGAACTCAGCCCAGGAGTTTTTGAGAACCTGAGTCTTTCGCTCCCAGCTGCTCATCATGAGTTCGATTTCCTTGTCGGCAGTTCCTGCGCTGTTTGCGATCCTGCCAAGCATTTCATCGAACAGTTCGTAGTTTTTGACGAGGGCAGTGAGTTGGTTTGTGCGGAGTTTTCCGCCCATGCCGGACAGCAACTGGAACAGTTCCTGATCGTTAAGGTCGGAGTTTGCCATGCCCTCAAAGATCGCCTTGATGGCGGTCATCGGGTTGATGAGTTCGCCGGACGCCTTTGCCGCATCAAGTTCTGCCTGGGCATACTTTTCCATAAGCCCCTGCATGGACTTGACGCTTTCCTCGGTTACCTCAAACTCTTCGCCAGTATCGTCAACGAAAGTTCCGATTTGACCTTCAATGTTGAGTATAAGGGCGCGGAGAGCCGTGGCGGCTTTTGTGCCGGATTCCTGCGTTACGGCGGTAATCGTGCCGAGCGCAGCAAGCGTTTCCTCGGCAGACATTCCGGCTTGCGCCGCAATCGACGCTACTCTCGGAAGACCGCTCGACAGCTTGGCAAGGTCGGTCGCATAGTTATTGTTGATGTAGTCGGCTTCGTCAACGAGCTGGTTCAGGCGGTCAATGTTTCCGCCGAACTCCCATGCGGCATTTGCCGAAATAAGGAACTGCGACGCAACATCTGCCGTCGTATCGCCGACGAGCATTGTCTTGACGGCGAGTTCGCCCATTGCTTCTGCGCTCGGCCCAAGACCAGCTTTCTGGAATGTGTAAACAGCCGCAAGATATTCGTCAGCCGCCACGCCGTACTGGCTGGCGGTGTCGTAGGCGCGGCTTCCCATGTCTGCGAGAGCCTGCCCAGTAATGCCGGAAACCTTGGAGATGTTGGTAAGCTGTGTATCAACATCTTTCATTTCATTCAAGGCTTCTCGGATGCCCTGAGTTACTTTATGGAGTGCAAGCTGTACTGCCCGCGAAGCGAGATGTCCAAGCGCAGAAGCAATCGCTCCGCCAAGAACGGTAAACCCTCTGGATGCCGACCCCGCTGCATCGCCCGTGCTTATAGTAGCCCTTGCTGTTTTTTCCTGCTCTATTGCAAGGCGGTTCGCCGTCTGGGCTGTTTTCTCCTGCTCTACGGCAAGCTTGTTTTCGGCAGTTGTAAGCCTTGCCGTAGCATTAGCAACATTCGTTTCGGTATCAGCACTTCGTGCGAGTGCTGCGGCTTTATTGGCTTCTGCTCTTGCTCTGTTATTTGCCGCAATAGATGCGTCCTGATCTGCCCTTGCCGTCTTGCTTGCTTCCTGTGATGCCTTTGCTATTTCTTTAATAGCATTAGAGGCGGCTTTTTGTGCATTGGCAAGGGCTTTTTCAGCTTTTCCAAGACCACTTGTGTCCACATTGAGGACAATCGGAGTCCCCTCAAGTTTTTTTACTGCTGCTTGGATTGCCTCGATGTCGGCTTTTGCCGTTGCTCTATTAACTTTTACATTAAGCTGAATAGTGGAAGCCATTTACGCACCGCCTATTATTTATAGTAGACCGTATGAACTCAGCACAGAGTCAAGGTCAGCTTGCGCTCTTCCAGATCCGATATAGTTTTCAATCGCTGGAGTCATAAATTTTCTTGGTCCGGGTTGACGATAGCTTGCGTACCCTTCTTCTACAATATCTGACTCATCGTCTGATGCGGGATGCTGGGTGACCGCGCGGTTTGTAATTTTAAGATAATACTCACCGCCACCACCGCCAGATTCGATTTCCATTACACGCTCATCGCCGATTGTGTATCGCCGTGTCATTTCCGCCTCGGGCGTAGCTCCATAAGAATAAACCTTGAACAATGCCTGACTTTGTATCTCTTCCAAAAGTCCTCGGCGCAACGATGTGTTGAGGGCTTCCCTTACGGCCATATCTATTTTATTGAGGATTTCATCTGCCTCAGATTCGATACTCATGTTTGCGCCCTCCTCTCCAATTCATTCCCCAAAACCCAAAGTTGTTGGACTCTGGGGAATAAATAGGGGAAAGCCCCCAGCCCCTAAAGGCGTGGGGGCTTTTTGTCTTTACGCCGTCACGGTAATCGCAACGGTGTCGCTGTAGGTGGTGTTGTTTGCGGCGTTTGTTACGCTCACGGTCGCAATCGCAGACCCGGCGGTGTTCGCAGAAATCACATTGGAGTGCGAATCGGCGAAGCTGGCGATCGCAGTTGCGCTGGACTCAAAGGTGACCTGGCTCATATCGGAGATAGGAGTCAGAACGCCGTTGATGGAGTACTTCACGGGCAGAGCGGCAGTTTCGCCAGCGGCGATGGAGATGCCGGAGCCAAGACCGATGAAGTAGATGCCGTCCACCAGGGAAGTGCCAGTGCTGTCGGAGATCATTTCGTCAACGACATAGCCGTAAACGCCGGAAGAATCCACGGAGCAAACGACATCGCCGTCGGACAGCGCTTCCTGATAGGAAAGGCAGGTGCCGGAGAGGTTGACAGTACCAGTAGCCGTCTGAGACAGAGTGTCCTCCAGGGGGTTGGTGAACACATAGTACGGGAAGTAGTAGTGCCGAATCTTGTAGAGGCTGGAAGACAGCACATCAGACCCGGTATTCTTCGCGTAGCAGTTGACGGCGAAGTGGGCGCGGACAACCTTGGGCTGGAACAGCGCGGGGATTGTCAGCATCTCAGCGGACGAGTTGCGAATGAAGTACTTGACGCAGTAGGTGTTGCCGGGAACGGCGGTGAACTCCTGAATCGCACCAGTCTCGCTGCCGACGGCATGAGCCACGCCGCTCTGGGCGTTGACGGTGGCATTGTCAGAGCCACTGGAGGAGATGACATACGCAACAGCGCCGTTGCCGCCGCCGAGAGGAGCGACAGCGTTGCTCAGACTGAGTGTGGCGCTGGACGCAGTGACGGCGGTGACCGTCTCGATCACGCCGTTGCCGCCCACGGTAGAGCCTACGGGAAGCGCCATGTTATTAAGCGCCGAGTCAGCGGTGGTGGCGGTCACATTCAGACGAGTCGTGTCGGGGATCATCATTACCAGAGCAGAACCGGGGCCGGCCACGACCTCGCCGTTGTTCATGCTGCCCTGGAGAGCGAAGTCCGCAACATACCGAGAGTAACCCAGAAGGTTATCGGTGGCGGGGTCAAAGAACTCCGCATACACAATGCCCTTGGAGAAAAGCTCGGCAGGAACAAATGTATAGGCCATAGTAGTTTTTTCACTCCTTGTATGGTTGATGTTGTTATAGTCCCGCAAGAAGCCCCTTTGCTCCGGCGTCCAACTCGGAGACCGAGGTGAACCCGGTGGGGATTTCGGATTTGCGGTCGAATTTCCATGAGGGGTATGGGTTTCCCTTTTTGAATGTCACATATCCAGACGCTTCAGCTGTCGTATAAATCTGATAGCCCAGGCTTCTGTCGATGGCATCCTGCATTTTGGAAAACTCCCGAATGCTCCAGTCATAGATTTCGCTTGCGCGGCAGTGAGCGTGTAGAGCCACCGAGTAAATCAGCGTTTCAAAGTCTACTTTGACCTCGCTCATTCCTCGTCCCGCATTCTGCTGTGCAGCCTTTACCAGTTCTGGATTCCAGTTTTCGTCTGGAATTTCATAGCCGTTCTGAGCTGCCAGTATCTCGCGGATTTCGCTCATCTTTTGCATATTGAGCAGAGCATAATTTGCGTGTGGTTGCCCAATCATAATGGCGTTGAGCGCACCATCCTGCGAAAATACAGGGCGCAGAGGGAAATTGCCACCGCCTGGTTCGTCTGACATATCGAGCCGCAATGCCATCGCCATGACGCACAGCACATCGGTCAGAAAGCTTCCGACCGTTCCCGTCTGCTTTTCGCATTCTCTGTCGAGTTCCCACAAGCAAGCGCACCACGGAAGCCTTGCCAGCTTCGGATCTCTCAGCGAACTAAGCATGAGTTCAAAGGCATCCTTTGCTTTGACAAAAACTCCGTAGTCCCTCACCAGCAGAGGGTGGAATGTCAATCCGTTATAAACGACAGGGGCGTTCTCCCGGATTTGACGCTGGTATCTATCAAGCACAGCCATATAAATCTCCTTTGGCTTGTCGATACAAAATTGAAAAGTGAGTTTATGTTGAAGTATACTTTAATTAAAAGCGTCTTTTTGGCAAAGTATACTTACATGAAATGTCAAGTAAAATAGGGATTCGGCGCATCTCCAGCCCAGTCGATGTAGGTGTACATCTTATACCCCAGGTTGTACCGCTCATCATCGATCTTTGTAATGCGGCGCATGGTCATTGGGCCGACGCCACCGAAATTCACACCCGCCGTAGCTTCCTTGATGCACTGAAGAATGTCGTATGCGCGGCTTGATGCCGTCATCCCGGTGTTGCTTTCGATGCCCACGTTCACAACGATATCAAAAACGACATCCTGCCGAGTTATGAACATACCGTTGCGCTCCAGAACAGACGCATCGGAGAGATACACCCTGACAAGGCTCTTGCTGTTTGCAAGGCTCTGCTGAACGGTGTTCTGAGGGAAAATCCGATATCCCCGCTCCGGGTCTGGCGGTCTGTCCGGGTTCTCTGGGTCGAAAAACAGCTGCCTTATCTGCAAAGGCGTCGGCATCGGCTGATTTAGAGGTAGCGGGCAGTCCCAGTACAGCAGTTTTTTCAGCCTCGCTCTGGGATATTTGACATCCGTAGGGGGTATATACCCTTTTCCGTCCGGCAAATCCATCAGGTATCGGCAGATGATGTATGGGATTTGTTCCATCCCGGCGAGGGTGTCCGCCTCTACCACCTTGCGGTATGGATAGTAGGGGCTTTCCATTGTCGGAGCGGCATCCACCCACTTGTCAGCCATCTTTCCGTTCCTTTCTATCCTCAAGTGCCTTTCGGATCTCTCCGTCAACCATGCTGTCCATCGCCGACTGGATGGCTGCGTTGGACAGATACTGCATGGCTCTATTCAGCACATCATTTCTGGCTTCAAGCTCATCCCGGATAGCCCCGGAAAGCATCATTTCAATGGCTTTGTAGTCGTACAGCAGGTCAAATACCTTGTTTACGGTTTCGGTATTCTTGCATTTCTTGAGCCGCTCAAGCTGGTTCATCACATGGGAGGACGCCCACTTCTCGTATTCATCAGCGTCCATGCACCACGACAGCCGCTCTTCCCTGACTCCGTCATCTCCACGGTATTTAACCGATTGCAGTTCGTAGTTGCGGTTCAGCATCGTGGCAAGGATGCCCATTTGGATCTGATGCCGGAGCTTTCTGTTCTCTCTGAACATCGTCGGCAGCGGTTCGCCGTCTGCCCCGCTAACCTCGACTGGTTCAACGCAGAAGAGCGCCATGCTCCGCGTCAAGACCTCTTTCGACGCAAGCGGCATGAATGTCATCGCATTTGCGATGTCCTCCGCCGTAATGACTATCTCGTATTTTTCAGCCATATAAACTCTCCTTCGGCTATTTTGTTGCGTTTGTTGCGTTATTCTTTCTTCTGAGCCGCCGTGCGCTTGCGTGTCGGCTTCTTTGTTGCGTTGGTGACCGTCTGGTCTGCCTGCTCAAAAATCGCCTCAAACGCATTCTGGCGTTCCTGGGCGAGTTTCACGCATTTGAGCCATGAGGATGACAGCTTGTGGCAGTTCTGCTGTGGGCAATGCACCTGATGGCTGCACATCGAATGGAATACCGCCGATCTGTTCCCTCTGTTGGGCTTCGGTTCTTTGTCGCAGAGCACATATTCAATGTCTCTGTCCATGTAAGCGTGAGGACACTCCATATTTTTGTCTCCCTTAAACATAATCTATTCCGGCAAGGCGTCCCGGTTTCCACCGAAATACCATAAACCTCTTTGTTGCTCCTATGAGTCCTTCGTCATCCGTCCACTCATCTTCGATCCCACTCCTGGACAGTCTGCGGCACATAACGCCGTATATGTCGCGCTCTTCCTCCCTATGGAGATGTCCGGCGTGGATTTCACGCACCTTGGCGGACGCAAATTCCGTTGCAAATTGGATAGTAAACTGACCACGAAGGTCTTGAAGCCCAGATTTTTTATATGCTCCGTGCGTAAGCCCAATAAAGCACTCACGCCATGAAATGCACTTGCGCTGCTTTAATGAGTCGTCTACTTCTGCTTCCGGGAACATGGCTTTGAGCATCTGAATGAACGCCCAACTCATGGATTCGTCGTGATTCCCCTTGGAATAGACGATTTTTACCTTCGCGGCATGACGAAGCGCCAGTCCAATCAGATTTGAGTAGAAGATTCTGGCG
>JAEIGA010000358.1_pt1 | contig 66436 bp, 80 predicted proteins | sample 9270691 | NCBI WGS metagenome assembly JAEIGA01 (sample SAMN17057246, study PRJNA624740) | gut metagenome | biome: biome; isolation source: fecal sample | host: Bos grunniens | place: China: Xizang | collected 2019 | reverse complement strand
TTGATCGCTTAGACTCGTCTCTTTAAATTGTTCTTATTTCTTTTTGTTTAACAACTCCTTTCCTGCATAACCTACTAGTAAAATACCTATAATTAATAAGAATATTGGCATTGTTATAACCTCCTTAAATAATTTCTTTTCATAATATGAATTGCAAAATCCGCGAAAAAGAAAAGTAAGAGGTTCAGCTAAAACCCCTCACTTTTGTCAGTAATATCCTTTAGTCTATACATCAAAGTCACATACGCCTGGATATTCTTTCTCAACAAGTTTAGCGAATACATTATAATAAGTTTTCTCATCACATGATATTTTTAATATCGTATTATCATAAGGTGTAACGTCAATCGTTACAAACTCAATATTATTACGATTAATAATACTCATGATTTTTTCAATCTCCCATTTTTTGTTTCTTCTAAACCTGGTACGAAAAATAAATTTTTCCATAATTTTTGTCTCCTTTTAAATCAAATCTTACAGTTATTACTGTTCATAATATGAATTGCAAAATCCGCGAAAAGAAAAAGAGCCCTTGTTAGGACTCCTTGTTTTTTAGTAAATATAATAGATACTCTAATTCAGTTAAACTATCTATTATTCTTTGTACTGTATCTCTCGCTTCTCCAAGCGACTCGTCCATACAGATCACGTCAAACGCATCAACATCGGCGCAAATATAATCTACATCACTCTGTAAAGCATTCGCCAAACCTCTAGTTAATCTCGCTCTGATTTTCATTTCTCGTTTAGTCTCATTCATAAATATAATTCCTCCTAGTCTCTCATTTCACTTAATAACCAAAAGAATCTTCTATATCTGTCATAATACATATCTTTACCACACGGAATATCGTAGTGCATCTTTAAATGTACATATGATAAACCCTCTGTAACCGCTTTTAAAATATATGGATATAAAAACTCATCAGCCTCTCTAGCTGCAACTTCGATCATCTTAATACGTTCTGCGTACTGAGCGCGCCTTATAGCATACTTAGCGGTTAGATCAGAAGGCATCGAAGTAGATGGAAACCGTTCGAACGTTGAGGTGAATGTAATTGCCTCGCAGCACGACATATGTGCTTTTTTCCATTCATTGTACTGCAAACAAAAATGTTTAAGTTCGTAATAACGATGTTTATCAATATAATACTTATTTTTTTCTGAAATCTTTGCTCGAATTACAGTTCCCATTTTATTTTTTCCTTTCGTTAATTACTTTTCTCATAAAATTTTCTGATGCTTTACGTAATCTTTCTTGGAAATTTTCATCATCGGGTACATACACGTTTACTGTACAATTATCATATTTGTAAGTTTTTTTCATATTCACCTCGTTTAACACCGGGACAGGTGCTATTTGCTATTTTAATATAATAAATATCATTGTCACCTACGTACGGTTTATCACGAAATTTTAAATCTAGATTAAATAATCGTATTTGTTGTAATATTAGATATAATTCTGTATATTAGGTAAAAGGAAGGAGAGTTATAACTGATGTATAAAGAATATCCAACGTTTAGACCAGAAGAAATATTAGAGTATGGAAGAAAGTCCCAGTTTGATGATCCGCTTTTAACAGTGGAAGAACAATTAGAAAAGCATGAGAAGATCCTAGATGAATACGCCATGAGACATTTTGGCGGTTCAATACCTGCTGGTAACAAATATAAAGAAATCGGCAGCGGCGAAACGTTAAAAAACAGGATCGAGATTAATAAGGTATTGCGTAGAATCGAGCGACCTGAAATAAAAGGCGTTCTGGTTGTTGATGTTCAGCGTTTATCTCGTGGTAGTCTGAAAGACGCTGGTAAGCTTATTGAACTATTCCAGTATTCCAACACGTACGTAATAACCCCTACGAAAATATACGACATACGTGATGAGTACGATAGGGAGGCGTTCGAACGAGAATTAAAGCGCGGCCACGAATATCTCGAATACTATAAGAAGATACAAGCCAGGGGTAAGCTTGCTAGCGTCAGGGAAGGAAATTTTGTTGGTTCGGTAGCCCCATTTGGATTTGATCGAGTTAAAAAGCCATATCCAGACGGTAAAAGACACTATTGGACATTAAAAGAGAAACCAGAAGAAGCTGGTATCGTACGTGGGATTTTCGATTGGTATTGTAATGAGGGGTTGTCTACTTCTAACATATGCAGACGACTTGGACAAATGGGAGTAAGGACCAAAAGTGGGAAAATGAAATGGTCTCCTATGATGATTGAAAAAATATTGATGAACGTCCATTATATAGGAAAAGTAAGGTGGAACTGGCGAAAAGTTGTAAAAATAATAAAAGATCAAGAAGTTAAGGTGTTGCGTCCTCAAGCAAAAGTTGGTGAATATCTAGTCTTTGAGGGCAAGCATGATGGATTAATATCAGAAGAACTATACAATAGAGCACAAGAAATATCGGGTAGTACTCCACGTAAGCAGCTCGATTTAGCTCTTAGAAACGCTCTCGCTGGTATTATATTTTGTAAGTGCGGATATGCACTAGTGCATACTAGTTTTAAACCTAGACCTACTCCACCTAAGTTGAAATGCACGTATCAAAGAATATGTAAAACCGGTTCGGTCGATTATCAAGAAATAATGGAAAGAGTATGCTCGTCCATACGAGAATCGATTGAGGATTTTGAAATAAGAGTAGTAAATAACCAATCAGACTCCGCTAAATTACACAAGAGTTTGATAGATAGTCTCGAAAGAAAATTAAAGAATTTAAAAGAGCAAGAAGTTCTGCAATGGCAAGCTCAAACCGATCCGAATCCGGATAAACGCATGCCACCAGAAATATTCAAAGCATTGAACGAAAAACTTCTTGTAGAGAAAGCCGAATTAGAAGACGCATTAAGTGAGGCTTACGAATCCTTACCTGAGCCGATCGACTACAGAGAGAAAATTGTAAAGTTTACTGAGGTGTTGGAAGCGGTAGAGAATCCGGACGTTTCTGTAGAGGATAAAAATAGATATTTGAAAGATATAATAGAGAGAATAGAATACGAGAGAGGGACGAATATCATGATTACTAAAAATAATTATAAGGAATTTGGAATGCCAAAACCTACGCGTGGGATGGACTGGTATTCACCTCCGTTTAAAATCGATGTCTATTTAAAATAAGTATCATCCTTATCCCTATTCATGAGGGGTTAGATGATAACAATAGTGATATATAAGGGTTTGGGGGCAAAAATAAAAGAGAGTGTGATATGCGTTCCCTCGTCTTTCGACGCATAGACGTCCACATCTTACAATTTATCGTTCTTATGTTCGCTTATATTCTCTTTCATAATAGGGGTTGTATCGTTCGCGACAAAAAGAAAAGGGGTTGCTATTTAAGCAGCCCTTTCTTATTGAGCACTTCAAGTCGTTTTAATAAATAATCGCTTGCTAAATTTGACCAATATAAAACCTTTTTCGGATCTTTTTTCTTACAGTAATATTTTGCTTGAGCGCAACAATATTCTACAAGAATTGAATACCGAATATCTTTATACTTTGGTGAAATATAACTTAATAGCGTTAACATATTAATCACTCCTTTATTTTTCTCATAATAGGGATTGTACCGATCGCGAAAGGGCAAAAAGAAGAGTCCTTGTTAGGACCCAATTTTCGATCTAAAACTACTCATCTAACATTTTGTCTAATAATTCATCTTGAATTTCTTCGCTAACTTCAAATACATATTTAGTGTACGCCTTTAAGACTCGTTTGTTTAACATTAATGCTAATGCTACACATCCTGCTCCTAAAGAACCCACCATAATAGCTAAAACTAGCACGATAAAATCCATCATTTTAAACATCTCCTTAGAGTTTTATAGTATTTCTTCTCATAATAGGAGCTGTAAGACTCGCGAAAGGGCAAAATTAAAAGGGGATGTAGAGTCCCACTTTTAATTATTTTTTTAGTCTTTTATAGACAATTCTTGGATCTCCTGTTCCATATGGTCGATCATTCCGTTTCCGCCTAAAGCTTTATATGCTCTATACATTAATAGACCGCTTTCGAGCGCTTTAGGTGTAATATAACCTTTAGCCATCCATAATTCATGCTCGTCCATTAAATGCTTTCTTAAAATACAAACGACGCCATCCTCAAGTGCTGACGATCTATTTTCTTGTTTCTTTTTTAATTCGTCGTTTTCTTTTATTTTTTGTACAAGCACTGCTGCTAATACAGTAGAGACAAATCCAAATATAGTCGTGACAATTATAGATAAAATATTCATCTCACATTACTCCTTTGGAGTTTCTTTAGATTGAACATCTATAACATCTTCTACCTTTACATCAGCTCCAGCTTCAACCTTTTCTTCAGTAGCTTTAACTTCTGGTAAACCGGCTAAAGACGTTGCTAATGATAATATAGCTGCTAATGCCGCAGATGATAATACCATTGCCCAATTAACATCTCCAAGCACTACTGCACCAGTGCCAATAGTAGCCATGAAAGTTTGAGCAAAAGTCTTCAATGCACGAATTCCGGCACTTTTAATCCATTCTTTAAAATTCTTAATCATGATTTTGTTCTCCTTCCTTATTTTGCGTTTGTTTATTTTGCTCATTTAATATAAGCTGTTCTACAAATCTAAGACATTGGGCCATTGTTTTAGTATTTTCGCCCTTTGTTTCGATAAGTGATAATGTATTATATAATTTTGTTAATTCTGTAACCATTTTGATTTTTGTCTCCTTTTAATCTATAAAAAATGTTGCGTTAAACGGTAGCCATGTACTAGTACTTGCATCAGCGTACGTATCGCCCTTATTGTATCTTGAGAAATATGCTTTACCGTCCTCATATACAGCCAATAACCATGAGTATGATCCACTGCCTTGACAACGTTGATAGTATTTTTTATCAGGACAATAGCCTACTGGAAGTGTAAATATAAGATGGTTAGTCGTCCCCCCAGCGATTGTTGTAGTCGGTCTAATACACCCTCGTATACTAACAATTTTACCAATCTTTCTATATTCGATTTGTACGTCATTGTCATAAAGGGTAAAGTCTTCGCCGAGAACACCACCGTATTTCCATTCGCTGTCTATTTCACCAAAGTTTTCTTCGTCATGAATACGATATTCGACAGGGTTATCTTCGTCGGCATCAGCGCCACAACGAACCATATATCCGTCGCGTTTCATAGCAAAACCGCCGACCGTAGTCCCATGAATCATACTTTTGACCATTACGCAGTCCGTCGTCGCTGTGTTTTCGAGAACCAACATGTCGTGCATAGGCGCAGACATTTTGATATATGATAAACCGTACGTAGTATCGATGTTAAATATCGAATATCCGCCATCATCAATTGTATGATATAACTTAGCTAAACCATTACAGAGATCGATTGTCGCATCTGGGCTTTCTTTAGCCAATTCTATGTAATCGTCCCCATAACTAGCGAGGATCTTACTTCCGTTACGAATATCAACACTATCAGTATCGATGAGAATATTCTTACCGAGTGCATCAGCTGTCATATCACCGACGATCAAACCGTCTGAACTGAAGTTTAGATAATCTGTAGCTGTTTTAGAAGCGTTCGTAATATTACCTTCAGCAGTCGTAATGCGTGCTGTGAGCCCAGCAGCGGTCTGTTCGAGCGTCGTAGCTCTAGTACTAAGACTAGAGATATTAGACTCAGCATCTTCTGGAGCTGGTGTCCAATCAGTAGCTTTATCACCACGTTCAAGTTTTGGAGCGTATAAATATGCCGGATTACTAGTAGAAGCTCCGTCATGAACTTGTAATGTCCAGTCGATGGTACCGCCGTCATTAATCAAGTCAATCCAACCTTGCGTTACTTGAAAGGTTATACGAGCGCGTTGGTCTTGTTCTTCATCGGAATTAGTAGTAACAACCGTTATACTATTAAATTGACCGCTTCCACAGTCCGGATACACTCTCTGTTTATCGGGCATATAACACATAGCGTAGAAACTTAATTTACACGTATCAGACGTTTTAATATTTAGCGAAAACGTAAATGTATCACCGTCTTTACTATCCAAAATAAGATCTTTAGCGTCACGTTTTACACCATGCCAGTTACCTGTACATTTGAATGCTGTAAAACCATTACTAAGAAGGATCTTACTATCATAGTTGGTAGAATATGTTCCGTTAAGATCTCTAGAACCGAGTATAAAGTTTCGTCCGCCTACTTCGATACTATCGATATCTTGTTGCCAAACTTTTGTCGAAATAGCCTCTGTATTTGCTGATATAGCAGCTCCTTGTGATGAGACGTTACCCTCTAATTGTTTGAACGCGACATCTAACGTAAGATTTTTATCGTCAAGTTTTACTTTTGCCGATTTTATGACATTAGAACCGTCTTCGTTAATTTCTTCAAATAAACTATCAATGTCTAATTTACTCGCATGTATGTCAGCAGTGTCGCTAACCATATCATTACGAATAATAGCGTCTTTGATAGCCGCATCAGTAATACCGCCTTTCGAGAACATTAGATTTCCATTTTGATCCCATATGTTGATCGAATAGTCGCCAGATGCGTCTTTACCGATCTGTACTCTATCGTTTGTACCATCACTTATCTGAAGCGTTCCGTCCTTAAGGATCATTTTGTTATCTTCGGAAACGATACGTACGTTGTTTGTTACAATATCACCAGATGTGATCTTACCGGCAGATATACTTTCAATCATTGCTGATTTAATTTGAGCGTCGCCAAGTTGAGCTATAACCGAGTTTGAGAAGTTTGTCTGGATTACGTCGCCAGATGCTGATCCGAAAATCAACGTGTCTATCTTAGCGGTGCCTACTTCTAATTTCTCAATACGACCTCTTTCAACGTCAAGCTCTTCAGAAGTTATAAATCCTGCTACTAATTTAGCGATACGACCATCTTCGGCTTCGATATCGTCGACCGTTAAATGATTAGCTAATAACGTTTTAATACGACCGTTTTCAGCCGTAATATCGTCTACGGTTAATGCTTTGGCAACTGTGGTACCTAAAGTATCTACATTACTACCTTTAGCAGATGGATCGGTTAAGTTACCAGTAACGATCGCGGTGTGATCTTTTATCTGTACTGTAACTCTATCGCCACTTTCTAATTTAACGGCTGTTAATGATTCTACGGGGATTACCCTATCAGAACCATCTATCTGTACTGACGATCCATCAATGGCCGTAGCGTAAACCGTGGATTCATTTTTCTTTTTGGGTTCGTCGTTCGTAATTTTTACAAATTGAGATATCAATTCGCTAGACAATTTCATAAACTTCACCCTCCTTATTAATCTTGTATGATTTCAATATAATCCTCATCTATGAGTTTGGTTGTGTACACCGCTTTCTCAGTTACTGGACAACCTGGTGTACATTTTATAGATTGTTTTATAACCCTTGCTTTGATATTAGTTAAACCGGCTCTCGTATAGTTGAATCTTACGCAGTCGTCCAAACGAACCGGACAATAACCGTGAGTATATGTAATCGTACGTTCTATTGTAGAGAATTGTTTTAACGTTTGTTTAGCATAATCGCTAACTTGTACTTCTGCTACACTACTCTTTGCTACTCCAACAAATCCTGGATCAGTTATTCTATGAGTGATCCTGCGTCCTCTATTCTCAATCGATAATGGACTATTTGGATCGTGATTCTCCGCTACACATCTAACATGTACGTTATTATTAGGACTTGCGTTAGAATATATAACTTCTACTACGTTCGGTATTCCGAATAAATCACAGTCAAGATCTACGTTCGCGTCTAATATCGAACTATTATCGTCCGTAAAGGTCCATATTGGTTGTTTTAAATCAAGATTACGAGTTGACGCAAAACCAACTCGGCCCATTTCGTCAATATCAAAACGTTGATTGATTTGTTTTAGAAGATCTGATATATAAACAAACCAGTTATCTTCTGGATCGGCTACGAAATCTCCAGTAAGGATCATGTTATCTTTGTCGTATGAAAGTGACACTTCTTTCCATTCGTATTTTTTATCGATTTCGTCATAGTTCCATTTATATCCCAAACGAACTATGGTGTTGTTCTCTAATTTCCAATCGAGAAACATATCGCCGATATGCGCGGCTTCTTCACCTTTTACTATCCATTCGCTTGCTGGTTTTTTCTCTAAATCAGGGGCATATCCTGGTTCTGTCGAATCCCATGTTTTTGGATATTTTCCATCTATTACTGGAGCTCGTAAATTTTCTTTTGTTAAAACTCCCGCACGCTCCATTACATTAGTATACTTTGGAACATAATGTCCTAGAGGCGGTTGATTTTCTTTTAATTCAATTAACGGAGTGTAACCATCCGCAATCATATTAGATCGTTTACCGTTGAAATTTATCGCAGGTGCTTGTACTAAAAATACGCCTAGCGGATGTTTTTCTTTTACTCCATTTTGATTTGTTACAAGATAGATTCTCATGTAACATTCTTCAATCGGTTGAGTTATAGTTAATGACGCTGAACCAAGTGTGTCGGTCTCTAAATCTCTTTCGATCGAACACGAAGTAACGTGATTATACTGTTTTTCATCTTTCCAAGTATTTGGATTGACAATATAAAATTCGTATGTTTGTTGCATCGATTTGGTCCAGTCAGCCATATTACTCTCCTTCTACCCTTGTAATAGTTAATGTTATAGGTATTGTTAAATCATTGTGTTTTTTGCTATATGATATTTTTACGTTGGCCCAATACCCAGTACCAGATGGTTCTCTAACATAGACTTTATCAATCCATTTAGCTAAACGGCGTAACGTATATAAAGTTACAACGTCATCTTTAGGAATAACTGTATACCAAGTAGATGTATGACCTATTTGTGTACCATGATAACTAACAGGATTTTCTCGTCCTATATATTTGATTAATTCGACATCCGGATCATGTGATTCCGAAATATCTACGTTGTATGGTAATTTTAATAAAGAGCCGGCCCAAGCGTGATTATCCGGTTCGAATTCACCGTTAACGTCGTAATCGCTCCATTGTTCGTCCCATTGAATAATTATTGATGTTTCGCCAATAGGGAAACCAGGAACGTCGTAGTAACTAACGGCACCGGTACTATTTCTAGTAGCTACCACTCTATATCGAGCGTAGTCTAAAGATGGATGCGGATCCGTTACGTACGTACCGTCTACATTATTAAGTCCGGTAGCTAATTCTGTAAACGTTCCATCGAACTCTCTTCTGTAAACCGAAAGAGTAACGTCTTGCGCGATAAATTCATCGCCGTATTCATTGACGTCCATACAAAACGGTTTCAACATCGTAGTGTATGTGTTTTCGTCGTACGTGATTTCTAAATTCGGCCAACTTTCATCATCCGTCCATTCTACAGTAAATTCGCTTTCTGCTTCGGCGTTTAAACCAGAATCATATGATGTTATACATTTTATAATGTATTTTTGACCGTTTTCTAAATCGATATTTCCAGCGTTTAATACAACCTCTAAAGAAGTATTGTTAGTGTCGAAATGTTGACCGTAAATTACTTCTCCGGCTTTAACCATTTTGACGTTTCCTATCGAATCGACAGTTTCGTACTCGTTTACTGAAATTACTGAAACATAATACGTTATCGGTTTTTGGAATTCAGAATTAGTTTCAGATTCAATGTTAACTGTTATTGGAAATTTATCCAAAGGGTCGGTTAATAAATCACCGCCATTCGCTGTTAAGCTGATGATCGGTTCTGAATAAATATCTATTCTACGCCAATTAGAGTTTGTCCAATCGCTAAATACTGGTTGATCGTTTTCTTCATATGAACCTGCGGTACTAACACGCCATTCGAGAATTACACCATCTTCGAAATATGTGCTTGTACTAGGGAAAGTTAAGGCTAACGCACTAGTAGAACCGATTATATTTCCATAGTCATCGCGTTTTTTCGTTATATAGATATAGTCGCGTTCATCTGTCTTTTCTGTGTACGCGTCGATATAATAATTACCATTTTCGTCTTCTTTTATAGTACCTATAAGTGACTTACTTCCACTTCCGATGGTCACTTTAATGTCGAGTCTAGCTTGTGATTCTGGTGAACCGTCGGTCGATTGATGCGCCCAATATAAAACGACTTGATCGTCTAACATCGCTGTAGATGAAGAAGACCAGGTTGTTGGGCCATTTGGCGCACTACCTACCGATAATTTTGTAGGTTCGGACCACACCGAATCTCCTAATACAGTACTAACTTGTAAAGCAAAATATAACGCACCATCTTCTGGAATTTCTGTAATAATAACATCGGCAAAGTCGTTAGTGAGCTTATCCGTTTTAGTAATCGAACCTGGATTAGATGTAAAGAATTCGGGATCAGTAGTATAGCCGACAACGTATTCATTTTTATCACCGTCCATACGATCCCAAGCAGCACGAACAACAATTTGTTTACTGTTTTTATCTCGTATATATAACGTGTCTATTTTTGAAATGACAGTCGGTGCTGTTCCGAAAACTGTAGAATATTCGCTCCAATCACTGTATACGCCTTGTGTTTGACTATATTTTGTACTCTCTGAACCACCAATCCTAGCGCCTCTGTACGAACGAACTCTAACTTTAAATTCGTCACCTGCTGTAATTTTGCAAGTATATGATGCTACTCCGTTCGCTATCTTTGCTCTACCGCTCTTAAATACGGTTTTATTGTTTTTTAAGAATTGAAATTGTATCTCATGAGCATTAAGATATGGCGCAAAAGTCTTTGACGACTCTATTTCGGTAGGTGCTAAATTTTCTAATTTAACAGTAACCTCCGGTTGCTTAGTCGGCAACTCCGGTTTTGTTATGTCATCACTACTAACGCTTGGTTTCGGTGGTGTTACTGGAGGAAGATCTTTAAACCAATATGTTTGTTTAGTAGACCAATCCGCTGTCCAATAATGAGTCTCTTTATCATTCTTTTTATAAGTTTTCGATACCGGTTTAACTTGGAATGTTACCTGGGTAGCATTTCCGTCTATACCAGATATCTTACTATATCTAGAATTTGTATTGTGCTCGGTGCCGTTGGTTTCGGTTTTTGTATCTGTATGTACCCAACCTACACCATCACCAGTAGCATATTTCCACCTAACTTGATAGTAATCTGTGTTACTTTTACTCCAGGCCCAAGTAGCGTATAATTCAACGTTTTCTATCGAGCCTTCGGTTTTATTAGACGTAAGCCCAAAGGCCGTGATTTTCGGCCTCTGAGCAGCAGTCGTTGTTTTCTTTGCAGCTGTACCTTGGAGAATTATTTTTTGACCGACATGTATTAGATAGTTTACGTTACCAGTTTTATCTTTTATTATTGGAACGTCTGGATTAAGAGAACTGTCTTTACCTGCTAAATAATCGCAAGCCTCCCAATATAATGGTTTATTGGCGTATCCCGGCATATTAACATCAATACACCTTTGAGCTATATCGCTAATAGTATCGCCTTTACAAACCGTATAGGTCGTTGTTGAGCTCGTGATTTTGTTTATATCAGCTTGAGCCATTATTAAGTCCTCCTTTCTACTATAGCTGCCCTAACAATAGTAGCTATCGCTTCAGCAATGTTACTACCATCGTCGTAAGTAATACCGTTAATGTTATAAATATCTCCAGATGGCGTTTCTTTGTCAGAAAGCTTATCAATAGCAGATACAACATCACTAAGGTTTACTCCATTTTGATTATTTTGTAAGCGCTTAATTGCGCTAAGGTTAGCTTCTACACCAACCGAAGGATTGCTGTTTAACAATCCATTCATTTGTCCTACTCCGGACTTAATATCGCTAAGATCCAATACTGGTCTAACCGTAGGTTGAACATCCATATCACTATCCACAACATCTTGAACGTGTGAAAGAGCTTTACTTAATCCGTTCACCGCAGAATTAGCCAAGTCCGAACCAGCTGCGAAAGATTTAGATTCGTAATCTACGAAAGCGTTTACAAAACCGACGCCGCAGAACCCACCTAATTCGTAGAACACCTTAGATGGTGAATTTTGATCAGTAGCATCTTTAGTACCTTGTTTTGCTGCTAAACCGATTGAATAACCGGCATCGTAAGCAGCTTGCCATTTACTTTCAACGCCGGCGACGAAACCAGCGCCTACATATGCGCCAGATGTCTCGAAGCCTGCATAACCAGCGTCGATGTTACTAATCATAGTCATTATGAGAGTATCGACAGCCGCCGTAGCTTCGTCTACCGAATCGTTAAACGTTTGTATAAACGCTTTGATTCCGTTGTCGGCAACGGTTTTCAACGCAGTTCCGAATGAGCTCATACCATTAATATTAACTAAACCCATACCGTTACATACATCAAGTAATTTATCAATTTGTGTTACGGTTTTACCTAGATCGCTAGAACTGATTTCGCCGATTTTTGCTAATGCGGTTATAGCGCCTGTGGCGGCTGTAACATTTTTTGCATTTAATCCGTCTAAGTTTTTAGAGAAGTCAACGATAGCGGTTCCGAGTTTTGGTAAGTTCTTAGAGAAATTACTTAAGTCTTTCTTACCTTCAAACCACGAGAATATACCGCCTGTTTTAGGAAGTTTGTTTTGTAATTCGGCTATAACCGAACCCGCATTAGCGGCAGCTGTTACAGCTGTTTCATTAATATTACCATCAACGGTTTTAGAGAAGTTAACTATCGCTTCACCAAACGTCACTAAATTAGTTGAGAATAAACCTAAATCCTGCCATCCCGTAACGGCTTGGACAAGGCCGCCTGTTTTAGGAAGTTTATTTTGTAATTCGGCTATAACCGAACCCGCGTTTGCAGCGGCTATTACAGCTGTTTCATTAATATTACCGTCGACAGTCTTAGAGAACTCTACTATTGCGTTACCGAATTTTACTAAGTTAGTACTAAACAATCCTAAGTCTGGCCAACCACAAATAGCTTGAACAAGACCTCCTGTTTTAGGAAGTTTAGCTGCCATATCGATAAGTATCGTACCGGCATTAGAAGCCGCTTCTATGGCACTAGCGTTGATTTTTCCAGCAACCGTATTAGAGAATAACACCATTGCTTCGCCGAATTCTTGTAATTGAAGTCCTAACGAACCGAGGTCCATTTTTGTAAACGGTAACATATCAGTTAAAGCGTTTACGAATCCCGCTGCTGATAATGCGAGGATCGCCTCTGCTAAATATTTAGCACCTAATGCACTCTCTGGCGATATCGATTTAATACCTTCCATGAACGGTTCTGCATTTTGCCAGAAACTAGATAAACCGGCACCTATTATCGCTAAAGCAGCCCATGCTAATCCAGCAAGAGCTACTATTATAACGCCAAAACCTAAAATGCAGGCTGCCATTTTGAGTAAGCCAACCCCTATAACGGTCCATGGTATAGCGGATATGGCACTTAATGTAGCTCCTAATACAGCTACGGCTCCTACTAACGCCACCATCGCTAAAGTTGCTGCGACAGCGTTCCAAGGATCTGGAATAAGACTGAGTGCCAATACAAGAGCACCTAATACTACAGCGATTAGAGTTATTTTAAGCAACGCTTTCGTGATGTTTCCAAAGTTAAACGTTACTGTTGTTTTATTTAATTGTTTAAGAACAAGAATTAATAGCTCTACGACACCGATCATAGCAGCCATCGCTAATACCGCACCAGCTAATTGTCCAGGACTAAATAGACATAAAAGAGCTATGGAAGCTGCTAATGCGCCTATCAGAACCGCTAACTGCCATAAATTCGAGGCTGCTCTACCCATTTTCATGCTGTTGGTAGATTTTATAACTGCACCAAGCACTAACATAACAACACTAAGTGCCACTACAGCAGCGTATACTCTTCCCATATCGAGCATCGAAAGTACTGCCAATGCCGCTGCTAACACGCCTATTACGATAGCTATGTACATCATAGACTTACCGGTGTCTTTTACGCCACTCGACCATTTGTTCATAACGCCAAATACAAGCATTAAAGCGCCTAATACCACAGCAGATGTCATAAGACTTTCTACTGGTATCAAACTAATTATGAGTAATGCCGCGGCTATAGCTAGTATCGCTACGCCTATACCCATAAATACACCAGCGCCTTTTGCGAGTGCGTTGTCTCCAAATAATTTTACAGCGCCTCCAATTGTGGCGGTAAGTATTACCAAGAATATCCCGATTGCGGTTAATATCGCTAGACTTTTAGCTACGCCTTCTACGCTCATTAGACTTAATATAAGCATCGCAGCTGCTATAGATAACAACGCTACGCCTATACCCATTATTAAACCAGCGCCTTTTGTGAATGCTTTTGAATTTTCGCCTTTGGTAAATGCGCCTACTACGGCCGTAAGACCGACTATTGCGCCGATCACGAGCGCCAAACCACCTAATGCGGCAAGGGCTCTTTCCCATCGTATTAAACTAGCTACTGCTAGGAATAATGTTATAGATAATATCATTAAACCGAGTCCGGCAAACAAGCCCCCGACTTTCATAGTAGCGCTTAGACCTTTTGTCGATATTTTAGAAAGGAATACTATGCCGGCAACTAAGATACCTATACTTATAAGGAAACCTTTTACGACTTCTACACCACGATTTAATGCTTCGGGATCCATCTTACCGAGAATCTTTATAGACCACGCCAACAATAACATAGCGACGCCTATTTCTAAGAACATGCCAGCTAAATTAGTTATATTTTTACTAACAGTTTTATTGTTCTTACCCGTAGTAGTTACCTGTGGTAGAAATTTTTGAGTAAATATGTTTGTTATTAGCGCTACAGCCGTTATCGCAAAGACTATTTGCCCCATTATTTTAAGGAGTGTTGACACTGCGTTTAAACCACGTTCTAAGTTTTCAGCCGGTATCAACGCTAATAAAGCTATAGACGCTGCTAAAACCAACATCGATAATGTTATCGAGTTTATAATAAGCGCCGTTGAGAGAATTTGACCGGCTTTGGCATTTTGTGGAAGTTTGTTTAACAATATTAAAGTCGTAAACAATAACACTAAGAATCCGCCTATTGTTCCTAAAACATATCCAGCGTTATCCCAGTCGGCTTTGCTCAATATCCATACGGCAGCTGCTAAACCTAATAACGCGGTTCCTAATGCTCCTATAACAAATACTGTAGTATTAATACCTGTTTTAAATCCTTCTTTAGTAATACTAAACATCGATTTATTTAAAGCACTTAACGCTATAGTTAAACCGGCTAATACAACCATTATTATACTAATGGCGCCTACGGCTTGCCACATCGCATCGCTATCTAAATAATTGAATGCAATACCTAATAAGATCAATGATCCTACTACTATAAGCAACGCCTTAGCGAATCGCATCATCGCATCTGCTGTTAAATCTAATGCTGCGGCATTCATCACTCTACCGAGTCTAACGTTAAATTTAAAGAATTCTCCAAAGCCCTCAGCAATATTACTCAATAACTCTCCAATGCCTGAAAACACATTGCCGAACGCGCCTATAAATTCTGTAACTCTATATAAGAATACTATTAGGCCACCGCTCATAAGCATAGACGTAACGCTTCCGAAGTTGAATCCACTGAATCTTTCAGCGAGGAATTCGCCAACCCAGTTAACTGCGTTCTTTAATGTATTAATAGAATTTTTAATTACGCCTACTAATCCATCTATGATAGATTTACCAAGGTCGCCACCAACGTTGCTTAATATGTCGATTCCATTCATAAGACCGATAACTAAACCGGCTATGATAAACCCACCTATTGCTATAAATACAGTAGATGGTGAATGTATACCGAGCCAATCTTTTACGGTTTCAATTACTGTAGTCGCAATCTCTTTAGCCTTCGAAACTAATTTTCTAAGTCCAGAAGAGATACCGTTTATAAGACCGTCTATTATGTACTTGCCTGGGTTTTTAGCTTCTTTTAAACCTTTAATCCAAACTTTCCAAGCGTCTGCCGCCCATTTAAGAATTTCTCCTAGTTTTTTAAATAACCATATTATAGGATTATGAGCGTCTATCCAGTCTCTAACGACTACTATTCCATCAGCAAGCCATGCCATTACGCTCAATACATCAGTACCGAATGCTGATAATACTGCATTAGCTGCCTGGAACGCTAATTTTAATGTGCTACCAAATAACGTAGCTATAATATCAACGATTGCAAATACGCCTTTGAAAATACGTGTAAGATTCTCAGCGTTATTTGTAATCCCGTTTAATATATCGGAAGTTATTTTATGGAAAGTGCCTAAAGCATTAAACACTCCATCAGCTGTTATAGGATCGAATATTTCTTTCCAAGCATTACCTATACTTTTAAATATAGCGATAATACTATTACCGATGTTTTTAAATGAGTTTACCCATAACCAACGTCCGTTGATTTTATCTAAATTATCAATGAATTCGTCAAGTGGGATGCCTAATTTTTCAGCCGTCTTTCTTAAATCGTTGAGAGCGTCGATTTGCTCTTTTGTTAGATTAAGATTTTCTAGCCCAGCCTCATCCATTTTGACGAGATTCTTTAATTGTTCTTTTTGTTCTTTTGTTAACTTAACAGTTTCGTCTTTCTTTTCTTCAGTAGCATCTGTAGTTTTCTTTATACCACTAAGAAACTTATCTTGATCGGCGATCTGTTGATCGGTGTAACGATGTGCATTTCCTAAAGTCTCATTAACTTTGTTTTGAACTTTGAAGTAGTTATAACCCGCTTCAGTCAATCGAGCATAACGTTCTCTACCATTACCAAAATCACCAACAATAACTTTATCTACTATGACGCCTAAATCTTCTAAAGCGTCAACAGTTTTTTCAATCGGATCTGTTACTTTTTTAGTAATGTCTAAAACGTCTTCGAGACCGTTTGTTAGCTCAGTAAACCCTTTACCGAAAGCGCTTTCTAAAAGTTTATTACGAGCGTCATTCATTTTACCGATAAATCCGGTAATAACATCTGATGCACCAGTCCACAATTCTTTAGCTTCCTCGAAGTCGCCAATTAAGATTTCGAAAGTTTGAGCCCAACCAGATTGTATAGCTTCTTTAGTAACATCCATCAATTGTGTGAATGTTTTAACTTTTGTAGCTGCTTCGGTAGCTGTGTTAGCCATCTTAAGAATGGCTTCAGCTTGTTCTTCCGTATATCCGTCGTCAACGAGAGATTTCTTAAATTCGTTCCACTCTTTACTACCTTCTTCGGCAGCCATAGTGAAGTGTTCTAACGTTTCGGTTAATATCTCAGAAGACAACCAACCACTACTTAAAGAATCACGGAACGAACCTTCTTTCTCTATTATGTCGTCTATGGCTACGCCATGAACTCTAGCTGTTTCTTTTAAAGCATCTTGGAATACCTGACCGCCCATACCAGCATTAACTACCGAATTCCAGTCCATTAACCTAACTGTACCAGAAGATAACGCTTGAGAAAGTTGATACATCGCTGTGGATGCTTGTTGAGAATTTGAACCCGATACCGCTGCTAAGTTAGCTATACCTTTAATCGCTGAAACTGATTCTTTCAATCCAACACCAGCCGCCGTGAACGTACCGATGTTACGAGTCATTTCTGTAAAGTTATAGATAGTTAAGTCGGCATATTTGTTGAGTTCGTCTAATGCAGCATTAACGTCATCAAGAGTTGAACCTTTTGATTCAGTGTTAGCAAGGATCGTTTGAACTGCGTTAAGTTGAGTCTCATATTCTTGTAAACCAGTTGTTAACGGTGTTAAAGTGAGGTCTTTTAAGACGTTCTTCATTTTATGAGCCACTTCGTATTCCATTACAGACCACATTTTGTTTATTGCGTCTGTTAAACTGAATATGCCGGCCTTATATGAACCGAACTCATTTTGCGATTCTTTAACCATCTTTCTTGTGGAAGCGGTTACATTTTCTAAACCTTTTTCAGCACCTTTGAAGTTCAAACTCTGTTTAAGCTTGTCAATGGTGCTCATACTGGTCTTTACATTGTTTTCGAAATGCTTATTGTCAAACTGCATCGAGACGACTCTTTCGTCAACTTCTTTGCTCATAATTTAGTCACCTCCCTCCACGCGTTTTTTGTAATTTCATCAAAAATAGGCTGAATTGCGGGATCAATGTAGTTTCTCCCTTCAACCCAACCTCCATTACGGGTTCCGTGTCCATAGTTTAAAATTATGGCTATTGGAACTCCATTTTGAATATTGCTATTGCAAAACGAGATTCTAACCATCCCGTCTGTTTTCTCAATTTCGTAATACCATGATCTAGATGTTAAACCAGTGTCGACAGGAGTTGCTGAAGCGAGAGCTTCTACGCCTTGTTTGCCATACTTATCGAAGTTGAAAGTACGGGTTGTTTTCTTAACTCGCTCAAAGTAACGTGTTACTTTAGAGAAGTCCCCTTTATGTCGAAACTTTATCATGTTTAAACTCCTTTATCATAATTAACCACTCGTACCGAGTTGTTGTCGTCTAGCAGCGTTTAGCGCCGCATTACGATTAGTTAAGGCTTTCTTACCCATCTTCTTAGGAGGCTGATTCTTAACGTTGCAGACTCTTATTAGTGTTAGAAGACGATTTAGATGCCATTTCTCGTACTGAGGTGGTACTTGTGCCGCGATCATCCAATAGTATATAAGTTCGCTTGTAACTTCTTCGTTGTTTCGTTTTCCTTCTTGAGTTTTCGAAAAGTACGTTGCGGTCATCGGTGCGGCTATATAATCGTTAATTTGTTGTATTTGTTCTCTTGTTAAGCATGTGTAGACTTCTGGATCCACGTTTGGATTCATTGTCATACATTTGATGTAATCGACCGTTTCTTCGAAAGTTTTTTGCTTCTTAGAAAGAAACGGCTTACACCATTTTGATTCCCATTTGGATAAAGAGATGAGAGAATGCTCCAAATTCAACGTTTGTTCTTTTGTATTAATGAACTCTTGTTTGGCTTCGTCCCATTGTTCCGTTGCCGGTATTGTTATTTGAAGCATTTCTTTTCCTCCTTGTTTTAGATTTCGTAGATGTCTGATACGACCGGTACCATGGTCATCTGTCCAGATGCCGTAGTTATATATTTTGATAGAATTATTGTTGTTATAGAAGAAGCGTTGTTATATAAATCGAACGTTCCTTCGCCTACTGTAACAAAACCGCCGTTAATCCACATTTTTTCATCATATTTTTTTGTTGTGTTGTTATACGATACATATAGCACTTTTTCTTTTGGTGGCGGAGGAAGCATAGCGATCGGATTAGCCGACGCAGTGGTTATTTTATAACGATTATTAATCGCGTGTGAATATTTTGCTAACGTTTCGGTTGCCGTACCGATTTTACTCCAGCTAGGGGTAAGGTTATCACTAGATGTTTCTTTCCACACTTCGTAGTTATCGTTCACTTCGTCATATTTCAAACATAACGTATATTGATTTGTTCCTTGTAGATTCGCCATCGCTACATTGTCTGGGACAATATGTATATCTATGTTTGTGCTACTGGTGTACCAGAACGAATCGCTTGCGGTTGAACTGTTTTCGTCGGTCTCACCGACTTTGTTCCACGATCCATTAATACATAAATATAGATTATATTTAGTCTTATCCGTATCGGTTGGAGCCGCATATACTGTTGTTACTTCTGATCCAGGCATACTGTCACTAACTGCGATTACTTCTGTTGCGCTAGAGACCGTGGCGACGTGAACCTTAGAAATACTACCTACCGAAGTCGATTTATTTCTAATATACATCCATTGATTGTATGTATCGCCTGGGCCAAACGTGTGTATATAGTATTCGTCGGAGTCGTCACTACTCGATGCGTCAATAGGCGAACAGCTCATTTTAATGTCTAAGACGCCGTCTTCGTCTGAATGTAGTTGATACTCGACATAATATGAGTTCGGATTACCGCCGTTGTATATAAACATGTGTCTGCGTTTGGTTGTATTTGGACCGGGAACTATGAATCTATTGTTGCTGTTGGAGCTACCGGTAATATATCGTTTCGATATCCCGAAGCCAGCATCTCCTTCGTCTATATGAATCCATTCGTACGTATCGCTATAACCACCTATGATCTGGCCGGTATCTTTCATAATAAAATATGGTTTTATCCATAAAGCAGTACCATTCGTTTCATTACAATCTATTTCGAGTATCTTACTATTGAGAAGGTCTGTTGCCCATTGCGATGGATTCGTCGTTTCGTAGATTGGCTCGGTACAGAACTTATGAACGGAGTATGTAAAATCGTACTTTGCGGGTTCATTAAAACATTCTATAAAATCAACACGGTTGTTTATCTCTTTATTAGAATGACACACTAGTTCAATAATCGCTGGTACGTCACTATTATACAAACGTATTGTGCAGTGGTATTTTTCTTCTACGAACTCTCCTTCGTATAAGTTTAAACTTGTTAGCGTATGCGTTCTTGTTTTGATATTATCACTGATAAATCTCATGTAACAAACATTTCCGAGTCGGGCTATATGTCCTACATGGCGTCCCTCGCATAACATACAGCCCTTCTTAAAACCCAGACTAGCTAACCTACTTTCGATATCGGTGATGTCGTCTTTTATATCGTTAATGTCGGCTTGGGTTACTGAACTAGAACTAGATCCGCTTCCAGAGCCAGAACCAGATCCCGATCCGCTGCTTTCAAGACTAGTTACTCTTGCGTCGATACCGTCAACCCTTGTATTGAGTCCGCTGATTTTACCATCAACAGCTTTATTAAGACTATTGAACATAGTTAAGGCGCTAACTTGTTCAAAACTTAATAAAGTTTTTGATTCCCAATTACTAGCTGTGAAATTATTATCATAGTTAGGTGATCTAAGGAATCTAATATACGATACTGTTTTACCGTCTTTATGAGTAATCACTAATTCTTGAGCCATGTATCCTGGATTACCGGTTGTCGTATCAAATAAACCAACTAACGTGCTCCTGATTACAAGGCTAGAGATATTAGCGGCTGATTCGGTGGTCGGCAAGTCTTGTATGTAACCTAAAATTGTTGCATCGCTTGTTTTATTAATAGACACGCCTTTTGTTAAATCGTATAAGCTACTTAAACTAAAATTAGCAGTATTGTTTAAAGTCGTTGTTAAACTATCTAATTTATCATATCCCCAGTCCGTAGTAGTAACACCAGTAGCGGAATACCCTTTACCGCTTACTGGATCATAAATAGACAAATTACTAAATATTAACGGATCGCCGTCTACTAATAATTCACTTTTCTTGCCTGTAGTAAATATAAAGTTTTTAACTAACTGTTTACCAGCATATGCGTCATATGCGCCATTATGAGCACCAGTAACTATCTCTTCTCTTGTTCTAACTAAAACAAACGGACCTGTTAAGTTTTTAGGCCCGTTTACTATAGTGTCAATACCAGTAGTATAGTTATAAGAGTAAATATCGCTAGATCCGCAGTTAAATATGTCTAGTTTATTAGTAGCGTCACTTTTCGGCAAACCAACAGCTTTTATGTCGTCAAAACCAGTCATGATGCCATCGGTCTTTTTAGCTATTTCTTTATCAATATAGTCCTTTATTATAGGCAAATGAGCTGTCGATAAAGCTTTAGTTGTATTATTACTAGTTGCCATTTTGATTTTTCTCCTTATTTAAATATCTGTTGTTTTGCTTGTGTTTTGCATTCTTCAGCGTAAGCGTTGTATTCCGCAAATTCTTCAGGCTTACTGTCTCTTTGTCTTAAAATTGCGAATTCTTGCGCTATAGAATATTTCTTTCTGATGAGTTCGTTTACCAACTCTTCATACTTTCTTTCTTTTTGTTTAGCGATATAAGCAGCTTTTGCTTCTTCGCTCATTTGTGGTCTGTCATTTACCATTAAATCGCAAGTTAAGAAAGTTTCAGTAACGGCTGGGTATTCAACTACTTTTACTTCGTCTAAACCCGTTTCTTCGTTATAGAAATTTTCTTCTTGCGTATATGCTTCTTTAATTATTTTCGTTTCTTCTCTTACGTTAGTAACTGTGAAGTATTGAGTATTTGTCTTGTTAGGTAAACTTTCAACATAACACTCTTGGTAACGGTTTTTATCATAAGAGATGAACGGTTTGTTGTTTGTTTGAACTATTTTATTTGTTTTTATATCATAAATTAAATACATAATAACACCTCTTATAATTCTGTTACGATTGCACTTTGGCTCTGTTCGCCTAGTATTTCTCGTACATTTACACCACCTATGGTTTTAAAGTAACCTGCACTATACCTGTCGTCATATGCAAGTTCAAAACCATAAGTTTTAATAATAACTTCTCCCCACCCAGCATTCTCATATTCTTCGTGCCAAGCAGTTATAATGTCGAAGTCGTAGATGTACACTTTAAGGACGCATTCGCCGTAGTTGTCAACATTATATATAACACCATTAGGTTTGTTTGTTATAATGAAAAATTTATTTTGCTCATTTACAAACTCACTAAAAGTGTGTTTATAAAGTTTTGTTCCGCCGGCACTTGTAATACCGAGATTTTCTCTCGCTAATGCTTTTTCATCATCCGTCCAAGTAACTTTTGGTGAGGTTAAGCCTGCCCTAACCGCAAGACTTATTTGGTTTGTGCTAAAAGGCATTGTTTCGTTTTGCCCTTTAACTTGTACCTCGGTTGCAAATCGAACTCCAAGAACCTTTTTGCCAGAACCGTCAGGTGCATTTGCTACATTAAGTCCTCTACTATCACGGATATAAAGTGGTACGTCATATGGTTTGTCTGAGCCCCATGCACATAAAGTTAATTTATTATTTAAATCTTCGTATTTAGCATACTCACTTAAATCAACCTTTTGCGTTTCTAAAGCACTTAACTTATAGTAACCAACTTGAACATAACCATTTGTTTTTAATTCATTTATAAAATCGTCGTCGCTAACATAAGTATACGCAACGCTATCTTCAGTAATTTCACTAACCCATAAGTCAGGTACTTCAAGCGTAACTATCATTACGTTTTGACCGACGTTATAACTAGTTTTATCTAAAGCGTTTAATGAAGTTATCATTGAAGAATAGTCTACAAACGATACGGCTTTATTTGAGCCGTTGAATTTATCGTCTACGTATTTTTTGCTGGTTGCGTCTGAATCATTTACGGCGGTTGCAACTTGAATATTACCGTTACTATCTCTACCTGCTATTGTGTTTGGAGTATTGTTAGTGTATCTTAAATCCCAAGCAGTTTGTTTGCCGTTGACGTTTGTTCCATAAAGTTTCAACGCTTTATCTATTTGGTCTATTTTGTTTTTTAACGCTTCCGTTATTACTTTATTTTGAACCGGGTTTTCGCTTGTTGTTGAAAGTTGATCGTCAATTTCTACACTCGAACTGTTTTCGTTTAAAGGTTCTAAGGTATGTAATTGATAGTAACCTATTTGTAAAAAACCGTTCGTTTTTATTTCGTCGAGGAATTCTACTTCAGTCGCGTAATAATAGTATTTAAATGTGTTACTTACATATGAAATCCACAAATTAGGAAGGTCCCTATCGGTTATTAATATCATTTGGTCTGCCTTGAACGCATCTGCTTCGCTAGCAAGGAGTTCGTTTGTCAAATCTTCATATTGTGAGAACATGATAGGTTGTGTGACTTCGATATTTTTTAACGCTTCTGTTATTACTTTATTTTGTACAGGGTTTTCGCTCGTTGTTGAAAGTTGATCGTCTACGTCGATTGATGCTGTAACATTCGCCATTTTATCGTCTACTTCTGTCTTCGTGTAGTAATTAGATAAATCTTCTGTATAGACATAATAGTCGCCAGGTGTATAGCCGTCGAGCTCTGCTCCTAATACCGCGCCTATTTCATCATCTGTAGCGAAGTTAGTAGGATCTACTTTACTGCCGCCTATGGTTTCCCAAGCGCAGTCTTTATAACGATTATATGAAATAGATCCGTCGTCATTACGTGTAATATATAACGTAGATTGATTTATAGAATCGGTAGGTAATGCGTCAACTATTTCGAAATCTAAGATTTTTACATCTGATGCTGCGCCGAGATTTTCAATAATTTTCTCAACGTCGGCTTTAGTTGTATACCCTTTTGCTTCTATTTTCTCAAGAGCTTCTTCAGTAGTGGTTTTCAAAGCTTCGTTTACCGCTTTACCAGATACTGGATTGTCAGAAACGCTCGTCACTTTATCGTCTATTTGAGTGTAGACATAATATTTGTCGTTTGGTGTTAAAGTCGGAGCGTTTGGATCGTAGTCGTATGCCGGATTAAAGTCGAATAACGCAGTAATTTCATTCTTTGTTGCGAATCTATATTCTTCTAATTCATCCACAACAGCGTCTACGAATTCGTCTTTCACGTCGTTTAACTTTTCAGCGATAACGGTATCCATTTGTTCTACGTGTTCAGTAACGCTCGATTCGATTTGGTTGAATTGTGTTTGTATGTTTTGGAATACTTCGTGGTATTCTTGTTCCATACTTGCGCTGGCATCTAAGCCAGATACTATACTTATAGATCTGTTTAGGCCCGTAACGAAACGATATTCGTTTTTTACCATATTGTTTTCGTCTACGATATTGCGTTCAAAACGAATGCTGAATGTCATTGCTCCAGCGAATTGCGTTACGTTATCTTTAAAACGAATCTCAGTGTGTAATATATCGTCTTTTCTAGGATCTTCTTTTTTCCATGTACCATCAGCAAACGAATAACATACTTCATCTTTGGTTTTAAAATATAATGTATCAGTCTCGCCTTCTGTAGGGAGTTCCCAACAGCACGTTATATGTTTCATACCTTCGGGAAGACGACTAGTTAAGTCACGTTTGATTGCGTTACATGGCGTTAAAGCATACGATTCTCCATATCTAAGCATTTCGATCCCGTATTGAGTCGTAAACCAATCTTTTAATTTTATAAGCGATTTACTACCGTCATAATACACATTAAACTCTGGTTTACTGTTTTTTCCGTCATATATAACATATAAGGTGTTCGGATTCGTATTAGTGTCGTATCCCTTAGGTCGATCGTAGCAGCATAATTCGTTTAGTTCTCTGATTTCACAGTACGGAGTATTAATTATACTACCGATTTTTATCCAACCAGATTCATAACCTGGAGTATTGTCTGGAATATATATGTAACATCCGTATTCGTTGTTTACGTTGTTATAATTTAACAAATATAACCAACTATTATCTACTTTATCAGTAGGTAAGGCGTCGACCACCTTAAGTCCCGTTACATTAGCAAATATATATGCTCTTACATTAATACTATCTTGTGTAGCAGCACCTATAGTTTCTCGACGCGCTGGACCGACAGTAATATACCATTCGCACGTACCGTCTTTATTGTCTACTATATATACGCCATTTTCGACGTTATCGTTTGGTAAATTGTCGACAACATATATGTCTGAAATATCAAACGTCGACGCTCTAATGAAATTACAAACATCATCAAGATATGTTTTATCGGTATTCGCCCCGTAAATTGTCTTAAAAAGAGACGCCGAGTCGTTACCGTCGATATATGAATAAATTACAGGATTTTCGTTGTATTTTACCAAATAATATAATGTCTCTGGATCACCTTCGGCTGGCACGTCGCTGATAGTTATTATATGTCTTACATTCTCTGGAAGACTATTAATAAAATCATCATTGCACGCAGCTAGAACACGTAACGTACTCCACTCATTAGCTTCATAATCTATTCGCGAATCTTTCACATTGCTTATGGCTAAATCAGCTTTACGCATTTCTTTGAAGTTTACGAACGGTTCGTCGTCATATACGTAAAATTCAAATCGAGTGCTAGGTTCATATTTACCCGCTATCTCGCTTGGAACCATATACGTTTCTATTGAAATATATAATGTGTTTTTCTGTTTGTTTTTATAGAAATCGATGTCCCAATCACATACTGCTTTAGTTAACTCGTTAATCTTACAGTATGGATTATCGATTATCATACCGACATTTATCCAACCTGATTCGTAACCTGGAGTATTATCTGGAACGTAAATATAACATCTGTATTCACCAAATTCTTTGTGTAAGTATATAGTATTCTGATTGATATCGAGAGACGGTAATACGTCGACCACTTCTACCTTACCATCAACAGCATTGATGTAATCTGTCATGTATACGCCATAATCCGTGGTATTATCGTTCCATACGCCTACACATTTTGGGTATGATGAACTAGGAACATACCATTCATACGTACCGTCTTTCTTGTCTAATACATACATACTGTATTCATGGTTATCAGTAGGTAATTCGTCGACAATGTGTATGCGTCCATAGTCATGTTGGGTGTTTTCCATAAAATCGAATATTTTCTTAGTATATGCATTATTAGGATTAGTTGAATCGATCTTTTGAAAATGAGGCGTTGTGTTTGAATTAGATAAGTTATTACCTAAGGCTATGACACCGGAATTAGTGTTTCCTGTTTTATAATCAAGGATTCTCCAATGTACACTACCGGCGTTACAGTCAGTCATGTCATGACCGTCGATCATTCTTGGTACTACAACTGATATCGCTTTTGATGCGTTGTCATATTGCATTATATTGGTGTTATTGTCGACGTTAACTAATGGCATAGCTTTGTCTTCGTCGGTGTTTTTTGTGTCTAAAATAAGTATAGTATTATTATTTTTAATATCATGGGGAAGTTTACTTTTTATTTCTTCCAATGTCATAGTAATTCCTCCTGTTTTGTTGTTTTATTTATTATTTAATCGCCCCTTTCTTCTTAGCTTCTTCTGCTAATTCGGCAGGGATGATTCCCATTACAAATTTAGATGCGGCGTCAGCATTAGTAGCTAACTCCATAAATAATTCAGAATATGCTTCGGTTTGAGAGAATGCTTCAGCGAGTTTTACACCATTTGCAACTTTCATGAATCTCTTACCGTCTGCGCTCTTTTCACCGTATGCTTTAAGAATAAGGTCTTTAAAAATAGCAATTAATGTTGGTGTATCTTGAGCAGCAATAATTCCTTTCATCATTTCAGACCAACCACCAGCAGTACCTGCTTCCATTTCCATAAGTTCTGCTTTAGTGAGGTTGAAGTAAAAGTCTTCTTTTCTTTCTTGACCATTATAGTCTGTATAAGTAATTGTTTTCTTTAACATAATAAAAATTTCTCCTTTCTAAATTAAAAATTTTAGAGTTAATAACTCCATTTTGAATTTTTTCACGACACGTTGTCGTTCAATAATAAAATTAAAAGAGACCGCCCGGTTAAAGACGGCCTCTATAACTTTTAAAATTGTTTAACGATTAAACAGTAGCTTCGATGATATCTTTGATATCTTCTGGCATAAGTAATGTAGGTTCTTCAGTTTCAGTACCGTATAATTTAGCTTCGATTTCTGCTAATTTTTCAGCAGCAACTTTCGTTGAATCAATTACGATACAAGAAGTGTATTTACCGTCAGCAACTTTAATAGGCGTAGTAGTTACTTCCCAAGACATTTCCATTGCTTCTGGACTGTCATTAACAGTAGAGTGTTCTTTTTCTGAAGCTGTAGCTAAAGCGCCGTAAACGATGTGAATTTTATAACCAAGGTTATTGTTTTCTGCGCTACCTACTTTAGTTTGATAGCTGAATGCGAATTTAGTATGTGTTTGTTGACCGAAGCTTACACCAGCAACGAGGTCTTCTTCACCTACACAAGGTTTGAATTCGTCTGGATAAGTATAAGCATTGATCGTTGCGCCAAATTCTTCAACAGACATTAAGCTTAAATATTTTTTGTTATCAGCGTAGAGTGCAGTTTCTTCTGCGCCAGATGGACTTTCGCTTACTGAAATAAGACCGTTCCATGCTACACCGTTATTGTACTTATCAGTGCCGTAAGGGAATAATACGCCTTTACTAACACCGGCTTCGTATAAATGTTCTTTAGTGTTATCCCAAGTTAATTGAGCCATAGTTTGTTCTCCTTAAAAATTTTAATAATATAATGTAAAAACATCGTGATGTAATTTGTCTGAAGTGAAGTGTCTAACGAATTTACACAATGGTAACGTTGAAAGCTTCTTTACGGCTTCACAGTCAGGTTTTGGGCTGATCACGGTTACTTTATAAGCTATCGCTTGATTATAAACCGCATTGCCCGCGAAGGTGTTGTTTATCCCATCACGAGAATAAACAATCGCATCGTATTTCATTTGCATACCGTTAGGAGGTTGGTAGTATACGTTTTCACTACCGAGTATTTCTTCTAACTTGGCTTGTAATTCAGGTCTATCTACCATTGTATACGCCTCCTATATTTAATATTAGTCGGGGGTACTTAACTTCGACGTTATTAACGGTCCATTTAGCACCCATAAATCCGACATAACGTATGTTGAGGAAATGGTTGGCAGAATATGGATCCGATATTATACTAAGCTCGTTAGAAATATTAGCATCACTATTAACAGTATCTGGAGCGGTTTTAAATTTGCCGCTGTTACGAACCCAATCGCCCGAACTATAACGTTCAACGATAAGTTCTTCGTGTATACCAGGTTCGGTTTCTACTGTTTCAGCATAACCAATTGGTCCATAAAATTTCGCCATTTTGAATTTCCTCCTAAAATATTAATTATTCTTCGTCGTCGCCAACTTCTTCAGCAGCAGGTTCTTCGAGAACGATAGCTGAGAATGGGTTAACAAGCGCACCAGAAAGTCTTGTTTCGATAAGGTATTTTTCTTGGTTGAAGTCGATATCGAATTGTTGGAATTTAGTGATTTCGCCACCTTTAGTAGAACCAACGTGGTAGTTACCAGCAAGGTTTACAAAGATACCAAGAAGGTTCTTAGTTTTGCCGTCTTTAGTTGTTCTAGTTTTACCTTCGAATTGTTCAGCAGTGTAGATAGCACCAACGTTTAATGCAGCTGCAAGGTCTGTTACAGAGTTGTAGATACGTCTACCGTTAAGGTCACGAGCAAGGAGCATTACGTTAAGTAAGTGTGGAGTACAGTAGAAGTCTGGAGTACCAACACCTTTGTATTTTTCTCTTGAATATAAAGCAGCTTGGATAATAGCTTCTGCATAAATGTAGTTTTCACCAAAGTTAAGAGAAGTGTTACCACCTTGAAGGTCTGCTTTAGCTTTCTTAAGATCAACGTCAGCGTGAATTACATATAATTCGTCATCGTTTAAAATTGAACGAACGTGTGCTTCAGAAATTTTGTTAGCAGCGCCTTCTTCACGACCGTCACCAATCATGATTGCCATAGCGATTTCTTCGTTAAGGTTTTGACGCATTACTTTGTATTGGTATTCAACTACGTCGAAATCTGTAATATCGATGATGTCATCTCTGTTTAACATATCTTTACGATAAATTGTTTGAGGATCTGTAGTTCTGCTTAATAAAGTGATAGCAGCACCAAGAGCTTTCTTATCACCTTTCTTGTAACCTAAAGCTCTAAGGTCATTTGAGCGGATATCAGCTTGACGTGTTCTGATACGGCTGAATGGACTCTTATGAACTTTCTTCATTACAACATCAACCCAACCTTGGTCTCTTTGAATGAATTCAGGAGCACCTGGTTTAACGTCTTTGAATTCTGGGAATAATGTTTCAATAGAATCATTACCTTCAGAATCAACGAAATCAGCGTGTTGTAATTCGTTTTCTTCAGCGTAGATTGCCATAGCTGTTTTAAGACTACCTACGTTGTTCTTTTTAGCCAATTCAACGATTTCGGCTTGAACTGAGTGGCTAAGAGTGTTGTTTTTAGTTTCTTTGTCATTTTCGAAAACATTGTGTTTCATGTCTTTCTCTTCTCCTTCATTATTTTGAGTTTCTTTTTTAGAATTTTCATCTACTAATGCCATCATGTAATATACGGCATTCTTTTGTTTCTCACTAAGTGTTTCAAACACATCGAGAACCGTTTCGCCATCGGAATCTTTTTCATCATCTTCCGAATCTTCTGATTTTTTATCGTCTTTCTTATCGGTCTCGTCGCTTGAATCAGAGTGTTTTACTTCATCTTCTACTATTTCTTCGCCTTCTGGTTTAGTTTCTTCTTCAACAGCTTTATCTTCGTCACTATGACTTAGTATTATATCTTCGCCTGTGAAAATTACAGCTTCTTCGTCCGATTCTTCACCGTGACAAATAATAGAGTCGATGAATGCGCCAGGATTAGCCCCAGCAAGTACAAGACTTACCTCACGAATTGCTCCATGAAGTACGTCTGAACCGTTTTGTTTGAGTTGATTTGCGTAGATTGATAACGCAACAACATCGCCATGTTGAACTAATTGTTTTGCGTTAATGCCTTGTTCAGTTTCGTTGAATTTGCAGTATGTATAAACACCTTCTTCACGATTTTCCAACAAAGCATGACCGAGAACATTAAATGGTTCGTTATGTTGATGTCCCCAAACGAGAGGTACGGTTTTCCCATCGCAATGTTTAAATGCATCTTTACGGATTATTCTTCCATCAGAGCATTTGAGGTTGGCTTTCGTGGCCCAACCACTAAAATCATACTTCTCCATTTTGATTTTCTCCTTCTAAATTTTCTTTCACCTCTTCCTTCGGAGTTTCTTTAACGACTTCCGCAGGTTGAGTAATGTTACTATTTATAAGTTTGTCAGCTTTAGGATCTGTAGACGGTTTTCTACCGATGATTTGCCTAAACTCGTTCTTCGTTAAGATTTCGTTTCTCGTAAGTGTATCAGCCGTTTCAGCTATTTTACTTACCGGGATCAATTTAAATGGATCTGAGAAGTACATTATACTTTCCATATTCTTTCTATTATCCCTAGTCAAGAACTTACGCTTCATCTCGTTCACAATAGCATCAACTATCTTTTTAATAATATTATTATTATAGTTAAGCATCGTTTGTTCTTCGGCAGTTCCGTCTAATATTGTTTGGTGGAATCCTAATTGACTGTATAACATGTTAGTTAAGTACTCTATTTGCTTCATCAGGTTGTTTTCAACCGGACGGTTTAATTGAGTAACTTTTTCGGTTCCGTCTATATACGCAATACCATACTTAGAGCCAGCTAATTGCATCTCTATGTCTTTTCGTCTCTCTTCGGCTTTCTCTTTTTTGATTGTAGTTTTAACTGTGTATGGTAATTGAACTATTAAGTCTAACTTTCCGGAACCACTTTGTTCATCTATGTAGTCCAAAATATTCAATTTTCTGATAAGACGTTGCATAGTAGAGTTTGGTTCGTTCATAATAGTAAAGAACGGGTTTTCGATAATTGCTACGGCGCTTTTTGCCATCCAAATATCTTCTTTATTACCCGTCTGATCGTTATAAACTCTGATTTTTACAGTATTAGGTTTCCATTCTAGGATTTTACCAGTTCGCATTGATAAAATATCGAACGGTCTTTCCGCATTAGGATTTATGTCCGTATCTACCGGAACAACCGCTACGACACCTTCGTCAAACATCGATAATACTATATCTTGTATAAAAGCTTTATGGGTTTGATCCATATTAGCTTCAACACTAAGACATTCGTTTAAACCTGAATCTATTGTGTCTATAAAACGTTTTTCTTCGTCAATTTTACAATGTATTATGTCTACATCCGATACATCGACCGCAATTCTGTTATAGATTGCTGTGATGATGGATCTTTCATTGCCTCTAGACAATCTCGGTCTATCTGGTCGGTATGTATATCCATAGCCAACATCGTTTGAGACCGTCGGGTCTCTGTTTCGAAATGCATTCCAAGCAGACCTAAGTCTGTCAACAAATGATTTTGCCATTTAGTTTCTGCCTCCTCTTATTCAAAAGCTTCTCTGTTAATTTTATAAGCGACATAAGCGTCCATCATAGCTGCAACACAGTCGATTTTCGCATCATATCGTTTCTTTAATAGTTTTCTATTTCCGTTTGTGTCTTCTTGAGTAATACAGTTACCCATTGCGTAAGACATAATTTCCTCATCAAAGAGGAGTGCTCGTTGTTCTGCGAGTTTCTTTAACTCTCCTAATGGAACTGATTCTGTTCTAGCGCCTTGAATTACTTTTTCAATACCATATGGACCGTTTTCAGTTTCCCATCTATTAATAAATTCTTTGGCGTTGTATGGGTCGTAGCCCACACTCACAACATCGTATTCGCATCTGGCTATATGATCGTCTAAATCTTCGTAAACTTCCATCATATCTAATACAGAACCGTCTAATACTACTAAACTTCCTTCTGCTAAGAATTCTTCATACTTAGATCTCATTGCTTGTGGTAATTTCTTCATTGTATACTCAGAAATATAGTTTCTAGTCTTTACACCGAAAGTACCATTTCGTAATGGGAATAAGAACGTGAACGAACAGAAGTCATCGCCTTGCGAAAGGTCAATTCCTAACGAACAAGGCATCTTCCAGAAGTCTCGTTTACGATCCATAGGTTGAGTTTCGTCATAAGTGAAGAAATATGTATAACCTTCCATAGGCAAGCCGAACCTTTTTGCTAAAATATCATTTGTAGCAGAAGGTACTTTTGTTGCTTTTTCTACATCTAATTGATATGTTTCGTAGCTTACTGTCTTACCGAGGTTTGGATTGGCCTTAAGCCACATCTCAGGATTACCTACTTCGTCAACCGAATCTAGTTTGTACCACCAGATTGACGTATGAGGGTTTTTATACTCACCTTTGAGGATCTGCATCAACTCCATTTTGATGTCGTCACCGCTTCCGTTACGGACAGTACCTTCTGAGCTGATAGCTACAATGATGTATTCTATATCGCCCTTAGCACAACCTTGTTCTAAAGTGCCTATAACGTCTTCTCTGACGTCACCAGACAACCATTCGTCGACGGTTGCTATCTTACATCTCAAACCTTGTAGTTTATCTATACTCATAGGTCTGATTTCAAGGTACGAACCAGTTACGAAGTTCTCTATACCCTTCTTCGTTGAAGCAAGTTTTACACGATTCGCTTTTGAACCGGTAGTATTTTGTAAAGATCCTTCGGTTAAGAACTTAAACCACGGACCTCTAGCTCTAGTTATGGAAGTTTTAATTGGCGAAAGTACTTCTTCCGCTTGTTTCATGGTAGGAGCAGTAGTAACTTGGTGTGTTGTAGATCCATCTACATTAAGAAAGTAACTTTGTAAGCAGGAAGCATACATTGATTTAGCTGCACCCCTGGCTACTATAAGATACTGTTTCTTAATTAGTCGTTTCTTTATTACTTTTCTTACATATCGACCGCCACGTCCATCTACAGATGGCTCGTACACGCTTCGTTCGACAAAGTAATACCACCCAAAGATTTGTTCTGCCCATAATTTGAACGATTCTAACAATTGTAAGTCTGAACCGTCAGTTAAAGTTAATTCGTTTTCGCAGTATTCAATGAAACCGTTGACCGCTTGATCGTCGTACCAGATACCTGGATCTCTGATAAGGTCGTCTATACGGTTCATTTCCATTTCAATTTCTTTACATATTGGTATTTCGCCACGTATTACGGCATCTCGAAAGCGACCATAATACTTTGGCGTAGCTGTGTTCGATAATGCCATATTGTATCTCCTTTACCTACTGTATGGCCTTATTTCTTCTTTTTCTTTTTAATATTTGGTAACATGTACCTTGGGTCCGTAATTCGAGGGCTCCAGTTTTTCATACGATCGTTAATATCCTCTTGTACCTTACTATCTCGCGTGTTAGACGATGCTTTTTTGGCTGCTTCATTTGCAGCGTTTTGTCTCTTTTGTTGGTTCTGATATTCGGTCTGATCGTTTTTAAGTTTATCCGCTCTGAGTTTTTCTTCTTTAATCTGCCTATCTAAGCTATCATCTCTATTAAGTTCTTTTTCCATCTTTTGGATTTCAAGCTTCTTCTTCTTATCGTCGAGACTTTCTGTCTTCAATCCAAGAAGATCTCTACCTTTATCGACAAGCGCATCTTCTAACAACTTCTCACCAGCGTTTAAAGTCGCGTTTTTAGCTCTAGGCCATATATCGTTAAACATTTTAGTTAAGAACGACTGTTTTGGCGGGTTTAATTCAGCATATTGTTTTTCTAACTGCATTCTAGTTACTTCGTTTCTAAGAGACTCAACTTTTTCCCTCTGTAAAGCGTTTTCTAACTTACGTCTATTTGTTTCTTTAGTAACCTCATCATCTGTTAATTTAGATAACGATTTCTTTTTAGTAGTTTTAAAAGTTTCTTCTTCCTTTTCTAACTTACCTTTCTTTTTGTTGTTTTCTTTTGCGAGTTGTTTCTTAGACTTTCTAACTCCCCATCTCATACCAAGGACGCCCCAGTGTTTCAACTCGTCTGTTTTATTAATTTCACCCATTTCTGTTTCTCCATTTTGAATTTATTCTGCTTGCATAAGCAATCTCCACTCAAGTTCGGCTACAGTTCTTTCCATAGCGGCCAAAACTGAAGAACTTAGAGGTGGGTCAAACAATAGTCTCACTCTTAGATACATGTACGTCTTAACATCTTCTATATCAAGATTGGTTCCGGTGAAACTTTTCCAAGTATTGTCTTCGTCGGTGATTTTATATGCCGTAGATGGACCGACGCCTATCTGATGTAATACGGCAAACACAGTATTGATATGTATAATAATATCTGTGTCAAAATTTGTTTGGTCTATTGGTATTCCCAATAATTTTTTTATCGAGTTTAAGATACTATCCATATCAATCCTCCATTTATAGTTTTTTAACGTAACCAAGGACAGGTGTCATTAGGTCTTCTAACGTTTGGTGCTATGATCAATTTTGTTTCGTTACCGTAATGTATAGCCTCATGTGTGTTGTGTGATACGGTGATAACATTCTCCGGATCAAATACTTTCGGATCTCTGTTTAAAACGTCGTTAACCGTTATCGGATTTATGTGGTGTACTATAGCTCCGCCTGGAATTTCGAATCCAGGAACCGCTAAGTCTCTACCTTCATCTCGAATCAGTATCTTGTCTCTAAAACGACGCCATTCTCCAGAAGTGTATAAGATCTGGTTCAAATATCGATCGTGTCCGAACGTAGCTTCGCCTACTCTACCATTAAGTCGTAAATATCTATACCTTTCTAAGAATGTAGGTATAGTGATGAGTTCAGAATATGTTTTAAACATCGTCGTCACCATGCCCACTATAACGTCTCATAGCAGCAATAGCTTCTGCATAAAGTTTCTCGCTATTTGCTTGCGACTTAATTGAATCTGTCTTAGCTGAAATTAATTCTTTTTGTTTTTCAAGAATCTCTTTTTCAATCCTCTCTTTCGTTGATCCTAGTTTCAAGTAATGCGTAATTACTTGTGAGGATGCTGTTCCTTCTTGTAACTGCTTTTCGGCAAGATCAACAGCCAACGCGATGAGTTGATTTTCTCTGGCCTCTGGGGTCAAAGCAGGTCTCATCTTTCCTTTAGGAGGATTTGATGGTTTGACATTTGCCATTTTGGTGTCTCCTTTTTTATTGTTTTACAATGTCTTTTGCTTTAAATCTTCCTGTATAAACAGGTAGTATTTTGTTTGTGCTAACCAGCCACACTTTTACTCCGTTTTTAGTCTCCTGTTTTCTTGCATAAAGTGTAACTTTCTTTAGCCAAGACGGAAATTTCTTTCCATCGAAATATGAATCTACTCCATCTCTAATTTTGATTTTGTCTCCGACTTTCACAGCGCTACTTGAAGCTGCGATTATCTTGTTAACTTGTGATCTGAACCAGGACATGTTCTTATTGAACTTCTTAAGCCAGTGATCACAGTCCGCATGATTTGAAGCATAGCCTCTAGCATGTGCCTCTTTATGAGAAATAACATCCTTAACCGGAATATCGTACTCGATACACCATTTAGCACATAACTCTTGAGCTTCTTTCATAACCGCTTCGAAGTACTTTCTATCTTTTAGATTGTCTTCGAGAATCTCGAATTGAAGATATGCGGGACTATAATTGTAAGTACCTTTGGAGCCTTTACCTGCGCCCCATGCACAAATCTTTAAAGGCAAAGTTTGATATGTGCAAACGCTTCCATTCTTGTCTTTACCAATGAATGCGTGTACACATTTGCTTACGCCTGGTTGATTCCAATGATTCTTATTCGGATTATGTCCGATTCGTCCATCATCTGGACCTAAATATCGTTTTAGATTTGGGTTATTGGCGCCAGTACTATGAACAATAATACCTTTCGGCGTCATCTTCTTCTTAGTTTTGTAACAATCACTTTTTGTGAATAAAAGTACGTTGTAATCCATTACTTTTAACGCCCTTTCTATTTGTTTTTATTGATTAGGATGACAATTATGATGGCTTCTAGAACAAAAATATATAACTCATGAACGAAAGGAGACAAACACGGAGTAAAACATGCCCCAGAAGCCATCATGAGTATCATCCTAACATTCCCCAGGGGGTTATAGGAGGTAAATTGTTTTTCAAAAATATCCCCCCGGAGAATTTTCAAGGAGGGCGGCGATGAGGATAGGGGGTAGGTTGTAAAAGGACCCCCCCCGTGCCTATTCAGCACTCGTTTCGCCGTTGTTGACTGTTTCATCGACTTCTTTTGTTACTTTTTTGTAGATATCTAAGAAGTCATACTTAATTATTTCATCGATTGCTCGTTCAATCTCTTGTAATTCTTCAGTTTCTGACATATCATCAGAAGTTTTTGCAATTCTTGCTAAACGAGAACAACAATTGTAACCTTTTTCAATATCAAACGACAACCATTGATCAAACTGTTCGAAAGGATCGAACGGATTATCGATTGTAGTTAATGCACATGCGATCACTTTCATTAGTTTTCTCCTTTTAAGTATTTAGATATTGTAGATGTTGATACACCCATTTTGTTAGCGATCTCGGCTAATGTATGATTAGATGCACTAAGTGCTTTAATTCTATTAACTTTAGCTGGTGAGAGGTTAACAGTTGTTCTAGGTGTTGCTTTCTGCCTTAATGTATCGGCATCAGCGTTCTTTAATATTTTATTTAATATGTTCTCACTAATAGCACCGGCTTGTATAGCTTCCCATTCTCTATCAGTTATCTTGATAGAACGATCTCTACGGGATACACCACCCACCTCATACCTATACTTGGTGAGGGCCTGCTGCTTAAGCTTCCTGATATCCCCAGGCTCAAGGTCTGGATTAGCTGCTATCTTAGCATCTACTTCTGCTGTAGTTTTATACTGGGCCATTCTTTCACGAGGTGCGTTAAGGAGGGCAGTATTTAATTTAGACATGATAGAGTTTACTTCATTCTGATATGTAGCCTTAGCTGTGGCCGAGTACTCTAACTTACCCGTAGTCATTAAAGTTTTACGAGCTTCATTTGCTAATGCTTTCATTTGATTAGCATAGTTTGCGTAAATCTTTTCCATTGGGGTTTGATACTCTGATATAAGACTATATGCGTCATCTGTCTCAGCCATCTTTGTACTGTGTTGATAACGATACTTAGTTTCAACGGTTACTTCGCCGGTTTTCTTATTCACTACTTTCTTCTGATACGTCGCATCATCTGCTGTCTTATAGATGAGTGAACCTTCTGGTTTAGTAGGATCATAGTCAGGATTAAGATTACCTTTCTTATCATACTTCATATTAACTGATGGAGTACCTTGTCTCTTGAGTACGTCTTGTTGACTCTTAGCCCTAGAAATTAAAGTAGATGCACCACCATACTTGATGTTCCCATCTTCATCCACAGACATTTGATATTTCTTTTTAAGTGCTGATATATTATTATCTATCTCACTTTGTCTGTAGTCTAACTTATGTTTAACAGCATCTATTACAACCATACTGTGTCTAACGGCTGCTGCTAATTCATCGTCGGTTGCTCCACCTAATGTCATATCAGTGATTAAGTTAGATACAATACCCATTTGTTTTTGTTTGTACTTTTCACTCATCACTTTCATACCAGGTTTTTCTTTATACAATTCAAGGTGGTCAAAGTCTTTTAAACCTTCAAGAGTTGGTTTACTCGATATCTTGACCTTACCTCTTGCATCGTGAGTTGGTATACACATTACTGTATCACCATCAAAGTCTGCTCCCGATAATTGTTCTGCTACTTTATGGTTAATAGCGACAGCATCTGAACTATCTGCTCCTAATAATCTCTTAGCCATTTCATGTTTATTATTAACAGTAAGAATAGGAATCTCAAATATACCACCATGAGGATAACGAACAAGCGCAAGTTTAGTACCATTCTCATATTTAGGTGCATATATTTCAGTATCTTTAATACTATTTATAGGTATAATAACGTGATATTTTTGTCCTGGAAGTGCTGCTGCCTTCAAATGTACCGCTGCTGCATCACAGTCATCGGCAAATGATTGTAAGAAATACTTCTTAACAGTCGGATTAGTTAATGAACAGATCTCATCAAATTCTGCGATCTTATCTTTTGCTGCTAAATCTAATTGTTTTTTAGCCATATATAAAGATTGTTTAGATAAGAATTGAGATGGGAGAGCATCTGCCCATTCTTCCCATTCACCTTCCGAACGAACTTTATTAATAGCCGATAATTGTTTCTTACCACTTTTATCAGTGTACATGCTTTGACCTTTAGGTGATATCAATGTTCCAAACGGATTATCTGGATCATCTTTTATACTCTTATAAGCTTTATCAACTGAAGTTTTATTAGTGTTGAATAAAATATCAACGCCATCTGGCATGTTGTCTGAATACATTGCCATACCTTTTATGTATTTTTTGTCGTCTACTAAAATACGGACTTGAGCATATCGATCGTTACCTAATGATAAGTCATCGACGCCTCTTCTTATTTGAATAAGACCGTCTTTTAATACACCTGGTTCTCCATCAGGACCTATCTCATCTTTCAATAAGACTTTGATTCTATTAGAAGATATACTTTTTGGATACATAAATTTAGCGATCACATCTGTTGGACCAGCTTCTTTACTTTTATATTCTTCAATAGAATGTATGTCACCAACATTATATCTATCTTTAGATGGCGTTCCTGGAGGACATGCAACTTTATATGTAGTGAAATTACCTTTATTAGTAGCTTGTTCTACTCTGGCTGCATATACTGGATAACCTTCTTCTTCTATGATTTTTAACGCTTGTGTTAGTTTTTCTTTTGATACGCCTAATTCACGTTCAACGCCAACGCCAACGTCAACCATACCTTTTTCATCGATAGCTTTCTTAATACGATCGGCTGTTTCTCTAGCTTTACCCATGTTAGAATCAGATTTATCTTTAAACCATTCTCTAACTGTAGATTCGTTAACGCCCATCTTTCTACCGATTTCAGTAGCAGTAAGACCATCTTCTCTTAACGATTTAGCTGTCGCCACTTGATAAGCTCTTCTTTCTTGTTTTGCTACTGCTTTAGCGGCTCTATATTGTCCACTGCTTAATCCGAATTCTTTTTTAATATTTTCAGGAGTTTCGGTCCAACCTGATTTTTTTAATTCTTCTATACGACCGAGGAAGTCTCTGTTACTACGTTGATATGGATCTTCGCCGCTACCCCACGGATATCTACCGCTACGACGTGGCATACCATAGTGCATTAGAAAATCTTGAATCTCTTGTGCTACTTGATTCACAGTATTAATCCTCCTCGTTACATAATATTTTGTTAAGATGTACTATCTTATCGATCACGGGAACTATGTCCTCTAATGTTGGTTGGTATTCTAAAATCTCATCATTCTGATATATTCTTAAAACTATCTGTTTAATATCACCTGGTTTGATTTTATATTCCAAACAAAAAAGAGCAGCATATACTTCTAACTGCTCCATACGAACTGGTGTTTTTCCCGTTTTCAAATCATGGATTCTAAGAACCCCATCTCTATAAGATATAGCATCGGCTGTACCAAAGAAATATGGCGAGTAATATAAAACAACTTCTGTATTCATACGATAACCGATAGCGTCATTTACGTACGCATAAATGGTCTTATCTGATTCAGGTTGCTTAATTCCTAGATCTATAGTTTCTTTGGCCCACGCATGTAGTCTTGTTCCAATTTCAGCTGCTTTCTTAGATTTCAATACTTCTATTGCTTTTTCATCAGTATATCTAAGCCAGCTAGATTGACTAGGACTAAAAGGTGCGTGGAGTCCTTCGAGATCAGCGTGTCTTCTGAATTCCCATTGCATAGATTGTCTCCTTTTTAATCTTTAAATAATTCGTGAAGTTCTTTCATTACTTCTTCTTTATTTTCTGGGTACACGAATCGCGAATATGACATATCGTTTAATTTATTCACATAATATTCTTGGTTAGGTCTTTTGCTAGACTTCTCTGATTTTTTAACTTCTAACGCAGCCCAAGTATCTTTATGTAAAACCGTTAAGTCTGGTATACCTTGAATGTATTCAGCGTCGTTCTTCATGACGATACATCCAGGAAACTCACTTTTAATTTCATTTATTAATTCTTTCTGAAATTTACTTTCAAGTTTTCCCATACACAGACCTCCTTTAAAAATATAAAAGAAAAAGTGAACGTTACTAAAACGTCCCGAATATATATTCTCTTTTCTCTCTATAAAAGGGATTGTAAATTTCGCGAATTTTCAAAATGTTCCCAAAAATAAAAAGGACCTGTGAAGATCCCATTTTAAAATATGTATTATATTATTTTTCCGCCAAAGTCTATAAGATCATCGGTACTAACACCGAACGCATATGATATTGCTAATATAGCTTTTATTGTTGGCATTTGTCTTTTATGTATATAGTTACTGATTGTTCCTTCTGATAATCCGGTCATCTCGGCGAGATCTTTTTGTGTGAGCCTATATTCTTTCAAATAGTCTATTAAATTATCGCCAAATATATCTAACCATTCTACTTCATTCATACCATCACCTCTTTAAAATATACACTCGAAATAGTTTAGTGGACTAAATAATTCACGAGACTAAATTCGGGTTTTAATTATTTATATTTTTTAATTTTTTTATCACATTAATAAGGGGGTGGTTTAGTCTACTAAATCCTTCTTCAAAAACCCCTAAAAATGGCCCAAAATGGGCTAAAAACGGCCTTTTTCGACCTAAAAAGTTTAGTGGACTAAATTTGAGTTTAGTGTCGTGAACCGGCCTTCGAAATTTGCCAAAAAGTGTGATTTTTTAAAACCCTTAATTTTCATCATTTTTTCGAAAAACCAAATTCACGAGACTAAATAGTTTAGTGGACTAAACCGTCATTTTTACTTCTTCAAGTTAACACCAGCATTGCTCATTACGACCATAACAACCAAGAACACAATCACAGCAGTTACCGCAATAGCGATTACTAAACCTACTATTCTTAACCATAAATATGCAGCTGCTACAGCAAACACGCAACCTAAACCTAATAAGGCTGCTACTAATATAACTCCTAATATAATACCAAGTGACATCTTTAATTCTTTCATTTTATTATTCTCCTAAATTATTTTCTTTCTGTTTTTATGTAATGAATAGGACCAACGTATTCATCATCTTTAACATCTTCGTAACCACGAACTTTAAGTACTTTATAATCTTTAATTTCGCCAGTATCGCCGTTACAGCATATTTGAATACCCATGACGAATTGACCAGCATGTTTTGTTTCAACTATTGCAGTACATCCACCCTTATAGGTATCAATACGCTCGCCCTTCTTATATATTTCAACAACGTCACCAGTATATAACTCCCTACCAAGCGCATCTTTAAATTTAGTCTTAACACCGATAGTGCCGTAGTTATTCATATATTCGTCTTTATATACCATATGCGGCTTAAACTCTTCTTTAGGTTCTGTCTTTATGTATTTAACACCGCTCATCCCGTCGCCGCCAATCACTTCGCCATCTTTAACGTCCTTATAGCTACGTACTTTGATTACTTTCCAACCTTCTTTAATTTCGCCAGTAGTATCATCGCAAGCATTTTTTATACCCATAATAAATTGCTTACCATCATTTTCACACACAGGATCGTAACCATAACTCTTACCATTCGGATCGAAAGTCTCAACGACGTCGCCAGTATATAACTCTCTACCAACAGCATCTTTGAATTTGGTTTTAACACCCAACGCACCGCGATAACCAAAACGGTCGGTCATATGTGGTTTAAACGGTTCCTTAACAGGGTTAACAGACGTTTCTTTTTCTGGTTCATACCCTTCAAGAACTACGTATTCAGTATGTAAAATGTTTACCTTATTAATATCTTTCGCTTTAACACTATTTTCACCACTTATACGCTCCACTTGAAGAATATCGTCTTTCTCGTATCCCAACGATATAAAAGGACTCACAATCTTAATCCATTCGCCTTTTTTAGCAGGACGTTTAACTTCCTTAACTTTATTTAAGTCAGCTCCACAAACAGGACAAACGGTAGGTTCATCCGAAGGTTTCTTATTGGCTTTCGCAAGTTCCTCAGCTGCTGCGTTAATCCTCGAGAGTAATAATATTGATGTATATTCACTAACATCAGGTAATTTACTAGCAGCAAATATCATTTTAGTATCTTTATCAACTTCCTTATCTTTCTTCATCACATCCACACCATTTTTATAATGTTCCACGAGTTCGAATTCGGTTTCTCCTTTACTACTATGAAAACCCCATTTACTAACGTCGTCTGATTTACACAATGATTCAAACGGAAATCCATCATCAGCCTTCATTACACCGTTTATACGTTCGTACGTCTTCCCTTCAGTAAAAATGTCCGAGTCGTTGGAACAAACTTTCACACACCTAACTTTCATATAGTCATCATATGCGCGTTTAATATCTTCAGAAACTTCAGGTTTTGTTTCGGTTACAGTGTCAACCTTCTCATCATCAGCTTTATAATGTTCCAACACTTTAAATTTAGTAAAACTACAGAAATCCCATTCATCAGGATTGTCTTCCATACATCTACCCTCAAATATTTTACCGTTATCGTATACTAACTTACCGTTTATACGTTCGTACGTCTTCCCTTCAGTGAACTGTTTATCAGTACCACAAATGCCACAAACATCCACGCATTCAACTTTTAAATAGTCATCAACTTTCTGAGCGATATCTTTATAGTTGAATAACCAGCTGCGATTATAACTACCGAGTTCTTCTATACAGAACGAACTAAGGTTTAAGCGTTTAATAGTAACTACCTTACCCATAAATTCATCCATAAGACCTTCATCATTCCACTCTACACCACGTTGATTTTTTAATTGTACTTTATCGCCTACTTTCAAATTTTTAAATTCTTTCTTAGTCATTTTTGTCTCCTTTTAATATTTCTAAAATATAAATTCCTAATCTTTCTTTACATGTTCGCGGATATCTCTTAAATGGACACTCCGAACATCTGCCTTTAGGATCAATACAGATCTCTAAAGCTTTTGTTATTTCTTCTTTAGTCATCATTAACCCATTTTTTAATTTTGTTATTGAAGTTAGATTTATTACCCATAAACTTCTTAGCGATAGCCATAGCTAAACCTTTCTCTTTATCAAAACAATCGCCTTCTTGACATTTAACCACCGTCTTAGTACCATCCTCCCAAAGAACAATAGTAGCTGGATAGTTAAATATAACTTTCTTGATGTCGTATGGTTTTTTAATATTGTACGTCCAATTTAACGTTACTTGATTTATTTCTGGCAATTCCAAACTCGCAAGACTGTTAAGTGCTTTAAAAGACTTTCCATTTGCATAAATTTGTCTTCCTTTTTTCGATCCTACTGATGCCATAAATCCCTCCTATTCTTTCTCAATAATAATCAATTCTAATTCTTGATATCTAGAATTACAGTAACCGCTCCAGTTACCATAAATAGCTACTCTACTCTTAATATCAGCTACTTGTTCGTTATATCTTACTACCTTTTCGGTAACACTAAGAGAATCGAATAACTCTCTATCATCATACATAGATACTATAGCTTCTCTTTCGTTGATTAAGCGTTCAACGTCACTATTGCGACTTGGTGGAACAAATATACATATAGGAAGAAATATTATTGAAGCCACTATAGGTATTACAAATAACGCTACTAATAAATCTGAGACTTCTTCTTTTTCTACTTCTTTATCCACATATCCGCCCCATCCATCACGGGCTTCAGGATCATAAACACTACAGATTTCCGTATATCTATACTCAAACCCACGGTTCACTATAATAAACACCGTTACAGCTATAAATATCACTGCAAAACCAATAACAATCCACCATAAATTCCACATATTCAACTCCCTCCTTTATGATAAATCTATCATTTCTAAACTATCGATTTTGTCTACAAGGTCGTCACGTAAGTAAAAATTATACCAGCGATGACAAGTATATTTTTTCTTAGACAACCAGGCGTTTTGTTCAGAAGCTTGTTTAACTAATTCTAATCTTTCTAAACCAGTTAAATCTTCGTTATCTAAACTTGTTTCCATCGTCATTACATATGCTTCGTAAGATGCTAGATCTTCTGCTAAAATTTCGTTATCTATAAAAGAACCAAACGCGCTAAGTCCAAATATAATCACAGCAGCAACTACTACTGGAATACAGTGTACTAACGTTTGTTTAATCGTGCTTTTTATACGTAATTTTTTATTATATGTTATGTATTCAGCTTTTGTAGCGTCGTCCATCTCGGTAGAGTAATAACAATACCCGTAATAAGGTTCTTTTTTAATCTTGCTACGAAAATAAGTTTCAGATACGTTATAATCTAAATATAAACATGTAACTTCGCTCGCGTATATCACACCAACGATCGCCACGCATGCAATAAATGATAAAATTAATCCAATCCACATATTCAACTACCTCCTTCTTAGTCAAATAAATCATCAGACTTTACGTCTTCTTTCTTTTCACATTCATATCCTTTAGGCTCGTCATCTACAAAAGTAAAACCTTTCTCTAAACCGAATGTAGGAATGACGCCTAAAGTAAATATAAGTCCTAATAACCATAAGAATGCTGTACTACCCGTGTAAACAATCATTCCATAGGTAAATCCTAAAACTCCTAAAAAGCCAATTAATCTAGCAAACGCTACTGCAATTAATAATCCCATCATTTATCTCCTTTTTTCTTACTAACAATCTTAACTTTATAACCGAGTTTCTCTTCGATCTCTTCAAGAGTTAATTCCTGAGTTTTTTCTTTGATTGTTTCGGTGAGTTTGATTCCGTAACCAAACGCGTTGTTACAACATAATCTTAATAATTGACTACGATTGTTTACAAAACTATATGTAGGTAACGACCAATATGGTCTATTATCACAATATACTTCGTCAGTATCCGTATACATTGAATAGTGTGTTTTTGGAATATCCAACGCTACTTTTGGGAATGTTGTTTTATAAATACCTTTTTCGTCTTCTTCCTCATAAACTATCTTTAAAAAGTATTCGCCTTTTTCTTCGTATAATTTAACCTCTTTTAATTCTGTTCTATCCATATTCATCTCCTTTCGTTTTTATTTTTGAATAATTAAATATTATGATATTTCTTCCAATCGTCCGTAATGGCTTTATAGCAAGGCACAAATTCCGGTGCGATTGATTTTATAGTTCCTTCTTTATCTACATTAATAGTTACAATCCAACCACCCATGTTTGCAGATAAGTTTTTACCTCTCATAAATGGTGTTTGAGATTCGAAGCAGCCTGTTTGGAAACAGTGTACATTTCTATAGAATAAATATTCTGCTTTATGATAGTTACCTATCGCAAGAATATTAGGTTTAGAGTCAGCTTCCATAGCTTCAATTCTCTTTTGAGGTTTATAACTAATAGAATACGCGCTGCCATCCCAAGGATGACTTAATTCAAGAGTGCATTTAGGTGTTAAGTTCACTACTGCACAATCTTGTCCAAGATATCTCATGTCATCCCTATCTTTAGCAATAGCTTTGCAAATATCATGACCTACATGTCTAAATATAGTTATGTCGTGATTACCGCCGATGAAATGTGTAGTAATACCATCTCTCTTAGGATAGTTTTTCACAACATCTTCTTTAAGTTCATCAGCCGATGTAACATATACTTCATATTCATGGCCTCGTCTCATTTTTAAGCCGTCCGTAATATCACCTGCATGATACACGTCCGTAATACCTCTTTCCGCACATAAATCATAGAAGTTATGTAAATACGTAAGTTGTGTATGTTTATTACCTAAATGCGTATCGCTGATTAAACCGAAAGTGATTGTTTCAGCACCATCCCATTCACGGATAGTCACTTCAGGTTCGAAGTTTTGCATTATAATTCTCTTTTGTTGTTTTTCGAGAGTTTCTTCTAATTTTCCTGGTTCAATCTTTTCTGGTTTTTCTGAAACATTATTCATTTTCTTTTTTAAATTATGATATCTAATCATGCTATAAATAATGTCGTACATATTAGTTAAACCATAAATTTCTTCGATAGCATTAACGATATCGATAGTTTTATGGCCTAATTCATGTAAAGCTAAAACTTCTTCTTTAATATCGCATCCTTGTTCTAAATATTTCTTATATGTCATTTTATTTCTCCTTAATTAAAATAATGTATTTGTTTCTGATAGGGGATTGTTTGTAATAAAAATGGCGATTCGTTTATAAACTTAACCAACCATGTTTTATCTACTTCGATTTCGTCCAATATAGGTACCATTTTTTCGACGATATCTTTAGCACGCCTCATGAAATGGTTTCTAGTAGGAAAACTAATATGATCGGGTAACTTATCCCATACTCCTTCTAAACAATAATAATATTTCAATATTTCGTAATCTTCTTCCGAGACTTTACCTAATAGTTCTTTAGTAATCTCATATAATACAACTAAGTCGTAACGTTTAGTTACTGCCTCAGCAATAGGTTCGAATTGTTTGTCGACCGGTCTAGGATCTTCTTTCGAACCATAACATTTCTTTTTTATATATTTTTCTAATTTAGTTATTACAGTAGGCATAATATAATACCTACGTAAAAGAGCTTCTATGTATGGATTAATTGGTTTCATCGACATGCTCCTTTTTCCACTTCACAACTAAATCGTTTATAGTATCTATGTTGTCTGAAAGAGTCGGATCACATGTATAGTTATTTAATGGACAATCTAAGCAAGTATGACCTGGCGCAGAATAATAAGCGCATAATTCATTTAAATCGTATATAGTTGCTGCTTTATTATCGTCCGTTCCAAACGCTAATAAGTCTTTCTTTTGAAGTAAATCGTTATACTCGCTCGTCGTAATCATTACAAGTCCTTTAGGAAGTTTGTGTTTGAGTTCTAAAGCGTGTAATAAAATACCTTGGTCTGAAATATAACGACCGAGTTCACTGTGAAGTTCGTTAATAACTTCGAGCGAATCTTCAGTTAAATAATTGCAGCTTCCACCAACTTCGTCATGATAAGGACACGCATCGCATTTTTTAGGATATCCTTTACAACACTCCAAACCTTTCTTTACTTTATTTAATTTCTTAATATCCATATTAATCCTCCTGTATTTCTTTAATGTCATGTCTCTTTGCACAGAAAGGACATATAACATATATTTTTCTAATTAATGATATACCAAACATCGGCGAGGTCATTCGTATAAATTCGCTATCTACATCGTCTATATCCCATTCAAATACGACACCGCAACCACATTCTATAAGCCTTTGTTCATCATATGGATTTTTTATAATTATCATCTCGGTCCTCCTTTATTTCCCAATAACCCATTAAGACTCTAACAGCTACGAATATCGTAAAGAATATAAGCCATCCTAGAGGTATTACTTCCCCTGCTATATAAGCACCCCATAGAATACCGATCGTGACGGTATAAAATATAAAAATTAAATATTGAATAAAATTAACTACCTTCATATCAGTCCTCCTTCTTTTTTAACCTTGAACGGTAATTTAAATTTTTTACATAGTCTGTCATCTATGTATTCGTCTGCAAATATCTTTCTAGAATCCCCACCGAACCTTTCAATAGCTTCTGGAAGATTCGCATTCACAGCATCGAATTCTATACCCCACGCGTTACAATATACCAATGCGTCGAGTAATCTATCACCACATCTACATGTCCATAATATTAGCTTGGCACCAAGCCATTTCTCTTCTTTAATATAATCAATAACCGCCCAGTTTGGTTCTCCGATTTCAGGCCATTTGTTTTCACACAATGTACCGTCGAAGTCAACTGCGATGATTTTTGTTTTGAGTCTCTTCTTTTTCCTTTTCGTGTACTCGTCTATGGTGATTTGTTCTGCAACCTTTTTGTTTATAGGTTTCTTATTCAGTTTGTCTCTCTTTGAAAAATCGTAATAAATTGCTATTACTTGGTCGTCCGGCATGTTTCGTACTTTCGCTTTCCACGACTTGCTGGCATATACCCTAGATATAGCTCTTCTCATTTCACTTACTCCCATTTTCATCTCCTTTCTTTATTAAATTGTCTTTACTATTGCTCCGTAACGTTTTTTAGCGTAATCAATATCGAGCTGCATGTTATAAGTAGCGCATTGTAAATTAACGGTAATCGACTCTAAGAGTTTTTTCATTTTATTATCAAATCGGTCAGTATAACAATATCCATCGCCGCTTAACCCTTCGATTATGATAGGACCATCGGAATTTATAAGCCATAATTTATCTGCATATGCTCCTTCCATTTCAAACTCGAATATATCGTAAGTTTTGTTGTAACATTCTTCTGGTATATCATTTATCCTATATTTACGTATCATTTTCATCTCCTAAATCACACGCTTCTAAAACGGTTAAGCACATCTTACCCATTTCGGTTATCCACGCGCCTCCGATACCACTACCGTGGTCGGTTAAGTCTTTTTCATCTAATATGTAAGCCATGAATAACAATAATTCGTTGTCGTAAACGCTTTTAACCCCAAAACCTTTTTCGAGCACGCTTTCTCTATCACCCCAAGCAGCGCCTACATACCTTAAATAATTTCTAACCATTCGCATAGCGTTTTCGGGTTGACCACAACTGCATATACCAATTAATTCGTAAGCGAAGAACGAATATAATTCTTCTGCGTCATCACACATATGCGGATAACTTTTAGCGTTTATTGCGAAACAACTGTTTGGATATCCTTTTATGACATAATTTGCAATCTCGTTTAATTTCATTTTTTCATCTCCTTTCATTAAAAATTAAAAGAGAAATAGTTTGGATTACTCTAATGAGCTTTCCTCACATACAAAAGTATGTCTATTTCTCTCATAATATAATTTGTAATTTTCGCGTCTACCATCCAACCCATTTAGTTTCATTAAATTTCTTCTTCTGACTAAGCGCTTTAGATATAGCCAAATCTATACCCGATCGAGCTTTTAGATGATAGTAATATAAATCTGTAAATGGAGTGTTTAATCTGTCGATTCGTCCAGCTGCTTGAGAAGTAATCTTATAAGAATAACTCTGAGAATAGAACACTATAGTATCAGTAGTGATACAGTTCCATCCCTCTGCTCCGGCAGCATAGTTTACTAAATATACCCAAGATTTAGACTTAGGTACTTGCTGGTGTTCATGTCCATTCCATTCCGCTATACCTACACCAGTAGAGTCAAATATGTTTTTAAGAATCTCTAACTCATAGTCGAAGTTATAAAATATAATCATTTTAGGATGCTGTTCGAATATCTCTAACAAAGCCCTTTGTCTAGAGTCGTCCGAATTTACTATCTTTCGTAGAACGTAACAAAGACCAGCCGCTTGTTGAATTGGCTCGCCTTTATAGATATCCCATCGATTTTTTATAACATCTTTATACGTAGAAATATCATATTGTACAAACACATCTTCATGATGAGCAACCGTATTTCGTTTGAAATCCATATCAATAAGGATCTTATCTCGTAAACGAAGTAATCTACCTGTATTAATATAACGGTCAATCTTTGGAAAATTAACTCGTGGATTCCATACAATATGCTCTCTACCAAACTCTGTTTTATTTTTATAAAACCCATTAGCAATAAATACTGGAATATAATCTTGCCAAGTGTCACCTGGAGTTGCGGATAATAAGATCCAATCATTCTTTTTTACTATCTTAAGAAATGATTTAACCCACGCTCCATAACCACATACTTTCTGCTCATCAAATAAGAAGAACGCGTCCTTAATATCTACGTATTTTTTTACGTTATTCCAACTATCAATTACTATTTTGTTACCGTAAAACATATTTTTCTTTGGATCAGTAGAGAGAAGATAATATGCTAACTCTCCCTCCCATTCCTTAGAATCTCTTTTCATAGCAGTTGTGATTATATACAGATCTTTCGGTTTCGGTCGGCGCTTCATGGGGATATAATCAGGATCTATACTACCTCCTTGTTCTTTGAAGTAATAATATAATCCTGTCCTAGATTTGCCGCTTCCAACACCGCCGTTTAATATGCAGCCATTAGACATTCGATTGACTGCATCCATCTGATAATCTCGAAGGAATGGTTGTTTTTTTACGGCCATTTTTATCCTCCATAAAATTAAAAAGAGCGCCCGTTAAGATACAGGCGTCTCTTCTTTTTTAGCTTTTGGATCTTCCACGTATTTAACTGGCTTTTCAGAATATAATTTAATAGGTTCTGATAAACACTCATTACAAGGTTCTGTAAAACCTTCTACTGTTTTGTGTTTACAGGTAGCACAGTATTTGTGGAAATCTACCATTCTATAATTTTCATCGTAACTCATTTTTTACTCCTTTATACATACATTCTTCCGTCATAAGGTCTTTTATCCCTAATCATGTCATACCAACATGAAGTGTGAATATACTGTTTAAGACCTCGCTTTGTTACCACAAGTTCAGCATTGTGAAAATGCGGTGTCTGTTTTAATACGCTATCTGGAACCTGTTCAACTTCTTTCCCACACAACGGACATTTGTTGTTAATAATTATTTTTCGTCCCATTATAATCAGCTCCTCAAATATAACCTTTATCTTTTAAACTCGTATAACCAGGATTGCCGATAATAATGTGATCTAGGACATCAACGCCTAGAATATTACCAGCCTCAATAGCGCGCTTAGTAATATCAATGTCTTGACGACTAGGTTTAGGATCCCCGCTCGGATGGTTATGCATTAATACAATGTTTACTGCATTTGCTAACAAGGCTTTTTGGAACATCTCTCGAATTCCGACAACAGAACTATTAACATTTCCGTGAGAAAGTTCAAATATAGATGTCATCTTAAGTTTTGTATTTAGACAAACCATATACAAATATTCTTCTGTTTCTTCGTGTAAACGTAAATAACTTCTCGCTAATATGGTAAGTCTATCTGGGCTACTCATAATTCTGGATACCTCCGGACAGTTAACACTTACCTCTTTTTCTAACACCGCTTTCCCATCATCTGTAAGTCTCGTTTTGTATTTAGTTATTCTCACTTTGAACACGTCCTTTATGGAGTTATATTATCCAGCGACTTTGTTGACGGTAGAATATAAAAAGAGGCCACCTAATTAAAGGCAGCCCCTAAAAATATAAATTATTCGTTATCTGTGAAATCTTCGTATCTAGCAGCAAATCTGTCTACTCTTTGAACAACGATGATACGTTTTAAATATGCGCTAACACCACTTTCACCTCTACGGTTTGTCCAGTAAGATGGACTAATATCAAGGCCAACGCTTTCGATATCAATTTTATCTAAAATATCAATCATACTTTCGTCTAATTCCCTTGGTCTACCATTACCGCTTTGTAAATATACTTTTGGCGCTTCTAATTTATAACTAACTTTAACAGGTAAGTGCATAAGAATGTCTTGACCGTCGTTCTTAGGTTCTTTAATTCTAACGTTGTAACCAAGATCAAGTAATGTATCTTTCGTTTCTTCATCTGGAATAACTAAAGAAAAGCTCCTATCACCTTCACGGTTATACATACCGCCTACACCAGCAAAGTTTCTAAATATAATCCTTGCGTCATCAACTTCTAATAAATGTTTTTTACCAAATTCTACTACATTAAGTTCCATAAATTTTATTATCTCCTTTTTACTTTTTCTTTTCTATTTTGTTTAATGCTTTTAGATCTGCAACGTCGTATCCTAAACGACAATCTAAATGATACGCGTCATTCGTAAATTCCGGACAACCGATACACGATTTTCTACCGCACTCTGGATGGTGAAACGGTAGATCCATAGCAGGAGTCTCGTATATAGGCTCTAAGTCGTCCGAAACGAACCATTCGAAATCACCGAAATCGGCTATACCTGGTTTATGATCTTTACCCTTGCCTTTACCGTAAATAGCAGCATCTACGAGCGAACTATGATATGAGCGATCGATATCATCTTCTTTACCAAGCTCTCTAACCATCTCAGCTTCCAACCAACGATAGTCCTTTGCTCCGTTTACGGAATCGTACTTAGTGTTACCATCGTTATCTTTAGCCTCTCGTAATAAATCGCCGCCACCGCAACCTGGTTTGATTGGGCAGAAACTTCCAACTTTACCTATGAAGTGATAATCGTGTTCACCTTCTGGAAGTTTTTCATTTGTATCCAAATACATTGCGGTCTTAACTTCTTTTGTTTCGCATAAATCCTCGAATTCAATAGGTTCTTTACTAAATAGGGTTTTGAATACATACGGTATTTGAAATAACTTTCCGGTAGCAGTCCATTCGCCACCATGTTTTTCGTTTTCACCTGGAATATAACCGTAAGTAGCTTTGCACCATTCGGCGTTCTTATATCTAGCAACATAATCCGCGTCATTTGTCTGACACATTCTATCGTACGTAGCTTCGTGTTCGAACGTATAACCATATTTCTTAGCGAATTCCATACAGAAATCTACTATTTCTTTTGTTGCCTCGGCTATCTTTATACTATCCGTCTTGATTGCTACTATTTTAAATCCACGAGATTCTACTTCATCTTGAAGAGTACGCATGAAAAGTGCTCCTCTCAGGGCAACGATGTTATTTTTATTTCTCGTATCCCTAAACGGACTGTTAAAATTAGCAGTAGTTAGCCCGTATACTGAATTTATCGCGATCTTGAGAGCTTGAGCCAAGTCTTTAGCCGTAGACTCGTCGGTTAAATATGGCGCTAAACGTCCATCCATCAGTTTTCTAGCGGTTTCTAGATCTCCGTGTTTTATGGCCACACGAGCATCTATGATGTCGGTGAAACGTTTGGTATATTCTCCAAAACAATTCATCATTCGTATAGAGGACGGATGTAAGCTGGCCACATCAAGTAAAGCCACGTTCAAATATATACCTGGATTTGATATGATGTATCCGCCAAAACCGAGATCGGTTCCTCTATACATATTATGTGGTTTCTTATCTTCACCGAACACAAATTTATACCCAGGAAAACAATTGATAACTTTCGTATTCGTCGTTTCCATATAATAATCTCTCCTCCTCTCCAGCATATTCGAACGTATAATGACTCGTCCTAGATATTCTACCTGATAACACATGAGATATTCCCGTAGCATCTAAACGTAGCGCACGAGCAGCGTCGGCTATACTATAAAAATAAAATTCTTTACCGGTCCATATATCAAACGCCATTATAGGTACAGCTTGTCTAGCGATTCTTTCGTCACACATACCCTCTCTATAAGCTTTTTGTATATTTTCTCTACGAGACATCCATCTTAAATTATTAACGCTATTATCGAGTTTTCCAAGCGATCCTGATAATATATGGTCTACAGTTACATCCCCATCAATATTGCATGGTATAAACGCTTCCGCGACCAATCGATGGATTTTTTTACAATGTCGTTTACCATCTGTTTTAGAATACAACATCAATTTAAGATAGCCGTTTCCGTCATCAGAAGCCGACATTATTCTAGGAATATCGCTTATATAATTATACGAACCATATCCAGTTGCATAATGTTTTCTACGCCAAAACGTTCTAACCCTTCCTTGATTACTTACCTGGTAACCAGGAAAATCTTTAATATCTCTCCATTCTTCCATTGATTACCTCCTTTAATATTGCTCACCGGTAGCTAAATCTGTATAGACAAGCTTTGGTTTTCTTTCTTTACCGAATATAATTCTAGTAGTAAGGGTGTTTGTAGTATCGTTAACAGTCATTCCGGCTAGATCAGCTAGAATTTGTCTTGCTATCCAATCACCTTTTAGGTGGTTAAATACCGCTTCACTTGCAATTACGTCCGAGTCACAATAAGATGCGACATCAACCCATTTCTCTTTAGGCACTGGTTGATCCCAAGGTAAACCTAATTCGTGGTGATGTAAACCAAGCTCAATCTCCCATTTTTTAAGCGACTGTTTCTTCGCTGCAAAGTCGTAAATATCCGTATATGAAATATTATAAGCTTCACCAAACAGATATTTATTGTTCTCGCCTTTCGGCGCATTAATAATTCTTTGGGACAAGTTAAAGAGCTGTTCGTTATCATAACCCATTAATCTTGCATATAAAATATGATTATCATAACGTCTACAGTTAAATCCTATTAACCTATATCGAAGCAATTCTTCAATCTCACTAGGCCCTGGATTTATCATTCTAACTACAGGGTTTCCTTCACCAGCAAGTTTCCAGTTAACTAAGAATAAGTTAGGGAAGACTTCCACGTCATAAAATATAATCGGAGCTTCACTATTATCCATAGCTATAGAAATGTCGTCTGACTTGAAATGTGCTTTACTAATAAGCTTTAGACAATATTCCGATTGGTTAGTACTGTTTGCGGCGAAGGCAATTACTTCGTTCTGTAGATCACTCACGTCATAGTTTGCCCCTGAATTATAATAGTCTTCTAATATCTTATAGATAAAGTCGACATTACATTTCGTTCCGGAATGGATTTCTTTATTAAGACATTTCTTAATCGTCGTTCGTAATCCTTTTTCTGTTTGAACAACCTCCGTGTTTATCATTTTTTCTCCTTTCAATGGTAATCCAGAACTAATCGTAGCTATAGGCAAGTCGTTACATTTAGATAAACGTCTTCTAAGAGATTGTTTGCCGGTGAATACTTTTACTTCAATATTGTCATCATATATTCTACTTAGTTTTGTAACATCTCCAGTATAAATATAATGTAAATGTACTCCGCCGCCACTCTTACTCAATTCCGCATACGTAGCAGGCCATTTACTAGCTTCCTCGATATTTTTCTTCAACGATTTATTACCATTCTCGTCCTTAATATCGAAATCTATCACAATATGATTCTCTGGAACTCTAACATAATGCACTTTACTAGTGTCCATATCAGATAATATAGTTCTAACACTATCCCAATCCTGCTTTGGCGTTTCTTTACTAGAAGCGTACTGAGCCGGACAGTTAGCGCATTGTTTGTCAAATATAGATACCGTCGAATCTATCTTGATAAGATTAGTTCTATGTGTCTCCTTTTCGTTATTATTAAATTGTTTACCGAATTTGTCGGTCCTAAAACCAGTGTAGAAACAACGGACCTTCGAACCATCATCGGTATTAAATATTTCGTTATAATCGTAAAAATAGTTTTTAAGCTCTTCTTTAAATGCTCTGAGAGTTAATGGGTATTGTACCTTTGCCTCATCACAATATGTTTTATACATTTCCCAAGCAGCTTTTGCCGTAGTACTATCTTCTTTCTTGAAAATATGATAAGAGTCAAGAACAAAGTTATAGAAATCGTTCGAAGCTCCTAACATGTCAAGAGGAACATAGTTGTCGTAAGCGCCAGGATCCGCTAAATATACCTGTTTACAATGATATGCGATTGCACCTAACTCAAAGTCTATTTGATTAACGAGCTTTCTATACTCAGTCAAACTTACCTTGTTTCCAGTAGGTGTAACGTCTATTAAACGTCTTGTTAAACCTGATTTAGCGTCTGTGATTTTTACCGGTTTATTAGTACCCATAAATAAGAATGTATCGAAGTTATTATCATAGGTTGATTTAAACTTTTCGTTAACGGTCATAGTCTCGTGAGAAACCAAACTGTTAAGTCTAGTATTATCTTCAATCCTAGATAAGTCACCATCGTGCTGAATACCTACTAACGGATTTGTTTTAAACGCTTCAAGAGCAAAAGAGTTTGTACTTGACCCTAATACCTTTGCGTCAAAAGCTTTCCAATATCCGTCGAATAACTTCTCCATGATATTAAATATAGTAGATTTACCTGTACCAGGAGCACCATACAATACTAAGAATTTTTGTATCGTTTTACTGTCTCCTGCTATAACCGCACCAATGGCCCATTCGATTTTATGTCGTTCCTTTTCAGAATATAAAGTGCTTATCAATTTGTCATAAGCTGCTATTGATCCTTCTTCGAGAGGATAATTCAGCTTTTTACTTGCATAATCTTGTTTTTTTACTTCGCTATTTGAAAATATAAGAGTTCGGTCTAGTGGGCTGAATGAATCTCGTTGTTGCTTTTGACAGTATTTATGCCAAGAGTCAATCACTCCGGATTCCGCATCCCACATATGCATGACTTTTACACTAGCATCGAATTTCTTTTTATTTTCTTTAGCGTACGCATCTAATTCTCTATCAATTAGTTGAATTACGTCCTGTTCGTCTGTAGACCATCTTCCAAGTTCCTCAATCCAAATTGCATAGAAATCGCCACCGCGAATCATGAGATCTTTACTTTTACCAATGATAAATTTTGGATAAATTTCGACAACACCTCGTTTCGTAGGGCGAGTTGATATTTTAAAAAAGTCAACCATTACATTCCTGTTCTCCTTAATTTATACAAATCTATCCAAGTACCAATTAAATTGGCGCCATATTGCAACCGTACGTAAGTCACGCGCACAGTTACGTATAGTAAATAATCCACCTTTGCCGTCCGGATCGTATTCTCGTCTGAGAAATCTCGTGACTACTTCATCAACGTTTTCCTCGTCGTAAAGTTCGTCGTACATATCACCAAGTCCAAGATTAACTATCATGCTCCAAAACCACTGACTAGTACGATCGCCTATATTTGGATCGTTCATTAATGTTTCTTCACAACGAAGAGCAAGAGCCGCAACCATTTCAAACATGGTACACGGCCCTCCTAGATCGTCGATGTAATCTGTATCGTAATCTCTCTCCGTAAGAAAACGGTATCTTAAGCTAATCCCGTCATCAGCTCTGTTTGCGTCGTTAGGAATAGAATAACTAAACACAGTAGAATGCAAGTAAGTTAAAAGCTTTCTATAAGAGATCTGGCTCGAAAACCTGTTTCCACATACCAGATCAAATAACCATTCAAAATATTCGTTATTTATTCCATCTTGTATCATATATCCTTACCTAACGTCTTCAAATTTTCTAGCGTCTAATAGAATTTCGAAGTCTGTTTTTAAAGCTTCGTTCCTAACAAATACTGAATCGTCTTCGTATTCACCGAATTTCGTTAATGAGTCGACGCCTATTAACTCATCCACGTCTTTTATTTCTTCGTCATCCGTATTCGCTACAAAGCCGTCTTGATAATAGAACAACGTAGTAGTTTCATAGTCGTCTAACTCTCCGAAATCCTCAGGCGAAATCGTATACGGTTCCGTCTTCTTTTTTTTCATTTTTTCTCCTTCACCATCAGTAGTAGATGTGACAGAACCATAGCCAAGTTTTTGGAACGTTTCAGCATATTGTTTCGATAAGTCTTCTTGAACCATATCATCAGATATATCTTCCACAACTTTATCGACTGTGTTTTGATTTTCTTTATATTTTTTCGCATACACATCTTTTACTGATTGTACTTCTTCTTCAGTAATTTTTTCATATTTTGTTTTTAATATTTTCCAACTAACAAATGTACCAGCAGCCGCGCCTAATGCGAATGCAAATACAGTACCTAATTTACTCACAATTATTATCCTCCATTTTTATTGTCATTACGGTAATCGCCAACCCTCCAAATAATAGAGAGACACTCATAAGAATGCCTCCCACAAGATGTTGTTTCCGTTTCGTATCTAATGAATAACTTACAACGGATGCTATATCCTCAAGTCTATCCATGAATTAATCCCTTCTCTCCTGATAAAATAATAGCACCACTCACAAAACATAAACCAGCCATAGCTGCTAAAGTATAAGATACTAGAGTTAAGTTAGTGTTCATTATTCATCGTCTCCTTTAAAATCTTTTAAGAAAAATATAGAGTTTCCGATTTTCACGCCTGGTAATAATCCTACTTCATACCAGGCTCTTATAGTAGCTACACCGACATTAAATTCAATAGCGGCTTCTTCCTCGGTCATAAACCATACAAATATGCCGTTTTTTATTACTTCTTCGTTTTCAAGATTGTTTTGTAAAATATAAATTATTAAATCTTTGCCGGTCATTTACATCGCTCCTTATTTTTTAAGAATATACATGATGTTACCAGTAACGTTGAATTCCACAAGGAATGTTCTTTCTAAACCGTTAACAAATAAGCGAGCGTTTTTATTATTAGGATTATACATACCGAAATCGATATATGTGTTATAGTGTTCACTATTTGGATTAGCAGAATATATCCAACCGAGTTCTTGACCCGCTTGAGTCTTTTCCATACCTAACATTTCATATACGTCATTCAAGAATAAATGTCCTCTTGCTTGAAGTAATTCGTTCGCCCAATCTTGTTGACGTTTTAAGAACATAAGGTTGTATTCTGGATTTTTAGAATATGCATAACAACTTTCATCAAAGAATCTAGCATAGTCGCTATATTTATTAATTTCAGCTGTTTGAACTGTAGTTTTTACTACTTGTTCTTCACCTTTTTCATCTGTAACGATCTCTTCAATTTCTTTAGCCTTGATGTTGTATTTTAATTCTTTATCTAAATCCTCACCAAAACGTTCAACCACACGTTGACGGTATTCTTTGAATCCGTTATCAATAGTCGCATAAGCGGCAGCCACAGCAGCACTTCTCTTACGAAGAATATTGTTAGATGCTAAAATACAAACGATAGAAGCTGTGCCAAGAGCTAATGATGGACCATATAATTTAACAAGATCCAAACCAGTGTGAGCATATACAACTAATTTATCTTTTTTAGCGTCTTCTTTTGTATATGGTTCTGGTAAAGTTTCTGGATGAGCTTCACAATCGTTGATAACTTCAAGTTGTTTTTTCGTTTTGTCAATAATACCTTCAAGTTTAGTAGTAGCTTTACAAGCTAACACTGCACTTGTAACGGCGCCTACAACACCAGTAACTACGAGAATTTCAGGTGCGTGTTTTTTAAGTCCTAAACCGATGTTTCCTAAAGTTCTAGTTACGTTTGCAGGAAGTTTAATTTTACCCATGATTAATTCATCTCCTTGTGTTTTTTACGAGTTACAATTTGTTTTACTTTTTCTACAGCTGCTTTAGTTATGGTTACATAACCAACAACTGTACATACAACCGCAAATAATCCTATTGGATCAGATGCGTCAATTTTAAATATTTCACCTTTTTTAGTGTTGATTATCATGTTGTTTGTTCTCCTCCTCTAATAGCTTTACGTGTTTAATGAGCTCTTTTAAATACCACTCAGCCTTCTCAAGGTCTTGAAGTTTATTCTTCTTTTTCCAACGGCACATATATTTAAGAATATTGCCTGTGTTATATGCTTCAATACCTTTAAGGTCGAAAGTAAACGCTTTAATTACATCGTATACTTCTAAACCTGTTTCTGATTGATAGTGCGCAGGATGGTTTACTAAATCTTCTTTAGGTTCTACGGTAATAGTTTTTTCTTCTAATATTTTTGGTTCTGGTAAAGAAAGTATATAACCGTAATCAACTGGATCTGCTTCTAATGTAATATTATCCGCGCTCGTCCATACGATTTTATAATCGTCGACGCTAGTAATCGGTTTAGTGAATAATGCTTTAATATCAGCGAGCGTCACAAACCCTGCTTTTGTTATAGCGTAATTAATCTCTTTAAGAGCATCTATACACGTTATTTCTGTTCCATAAAATTTATATTGATTTTCCATATCGTCTCCTTTTCTATTAATCTATAGGCATTGCGCGTGGGAGATCAATAATATAACCATCTCTCGTACGCATTACTTTAGCGTTTCTAAGACTACTCCAGCCGTACTTAGTGGCCGTATAGTCAACTGATACACCTGCTAAATCGTAGAAATCTGTTACTCTAACAACGCCATAGCGTTCGAGCATTTCAAACATACGGTCCAATACGAACTCAGCATCACCTTTTTCAGCGAACGATACGTCGTCCGTATTAAACATAGCGGTTGTTCTAGCAGCTACCGGTCTAGCTCTTGAGTCCTCGTAATATCTTCCGTAAGACACTCTATCTACTGAAGATCTACGACTAACTGAAGATCTTCGTCCACTAACACCAAGTAAAGCCGCTAAACTATCTAATAAAATATCTTTTATTGTAGGCACAACAAGATCGCCCACAATATGATGTTTGATCTCGCCTATTTCTTCCTCATCACCAAAGAAGTTACTAAAGAACTTACCAAATCCGTTCTTCTTTTTTACAGTAACATTGCCGGTGACAACTTTTTCTACTCTTGGTCTTTCATCTTTCGTCCCAGATGAAGTTGGTTTTATATTGTCCATTTATACATTCTCCTTTTTTTTGATAAAAATAAAAAAGGAAGACACTCTGCTACGAATGTCTCCTTTTCGTTCGTTTAACCTAATTATTTTGTTTCTGATATTTCTGTTTCAACTCCACAATCAAGTGCGTCTCCGAATTCTTCTGGTGGAAGAACTGTGTATCCTTTCTTTTGTAAATCTTCGATTTCTCTTTTTTCTTTATTTGCTTTAGCTTTCTTAACGCCTTTAGCAATTAACTTACTAATACCTGTTACCGCAGCAACTGCCGCAGCGCCAATAGCCACTACAAACAAAGGTTTTTTGAGACCCGATTCTTTACTTTCAGATACTTCATCCTTCACAAGTTCTTCGTTTACAAATACTTCATTTTTTTCGTTCATTTTTTATATCTCCTTTTAATAATTTACGGTTTTCCGTTCATAATATGATTTGTAAGTTTCGCGATTATAAGAACCTATCAAATTCGTACTTAGGTTCTATATTAAACGTTATAACTAAACACGGTGTCCCATCGCTGTCTAATTGAGCACTAGGATATATCTCTAAAAGACCGCCGTCTAGATTCCAACCAAGTTCGCTTCCCAATCCGATACCATCTAAGCCGATTTCGTTATAAAAATCATTAACAGATACGTAATGATCGTACGTCATGCGCCTATTAATTTCGTTTACGGCCTTTTTGATCTTCTCGATATCAGATTTAAATTTACGTCCAGTGTAATAATCCATACATAACGTGTCACCCTTTCCAGTGATAATCACGTTAGATGTGTTAGCTGGTGCTTTTTCTAATTTATCTTTGGCGAGTTCGTCTCTGATTTTCTTTTCTTTTTTCTCGCCGATTACTTCTACAACCTTGTCTTTGTATTCTACGAGCGCTGTTTCAGATAATTTGTAAGCGGCTGCTAATGCTGCGTTACGCTTTAAATGAACAGAACTTGCTCCGATAAGACAAGCTATTGATGCTGCACCAGTAATAGCTGCTGGAATATAACATTTCCAAGTCGCTTTGATGGTATCGCCTACTGAAAGTTTAACAGTATCTGCCGAGCTCGTACCTAAGTCTTTAACAACTTGTTGTTTTTCTTTTTCAATAAGTCGTAAAGCTTTCGGTGTTGCTTTTACCGCTAATACAGTGGTCGTAATCATACCCGCAATGCCGATTCCTGTTAAGATTTCGGGGCTGTGTTTAACGAAGGATTTTTCAATCCCTTTAAACGTGTTTGCTATTTTTTTACTCATTTTTGTCTCCTTTCATTTAAAATCTCATAATGAATTATTCAAATATAAAAAGAAAGAGCCTTTGTCAGGCGTCCTTCTTTTGTTCGGCAAGTGCTTTTGCCACTTCTTCAGCAATCTGAATCTTTTGATTCTTTTCGCCTACCCAGTTAGATACTAATGTTGCTGCAAATCCAACCACAGTAGCTCCAAGTCCAATTAGTTTAATTACCTTTTCGTTTTTCATAGCACATCTACCTCCTCATAATAGTGCTTGCGTTTATCGCGTAATTAATATAATAAATCAGGTTTATCCTCTTCGCTTTGCGAAATTATACAATAACGACCTCGTGGATCGTCCGTGTCGTTTACTATGTCGTACCTAAATATAATTTCACCGCCATTAACATTAAACCATCCAAAATCTTGGTCAACTCCATAGTATGGAAGACCTAAATAGTCGTAAAAATCCGATATATGAGCTTGTCCGTAAGACTTATATATCTTATTTATATATGCTTCTGCCTCTTTTACTTGCTCTATAGTAGCTATAAAACTACGTAATGAAAAGTCATCAAAGAACCACATTTTACCGTCGGTTAATTCCGTTTTCTTTTCGGAAGCCATTTCTTCAATAACCCGTTTATCGCCTTCTTCGCCGAACACGTTCTTTACAGATTGTCTATACTCTCTATAAGAACTGTCTAATAAGGCATAAGCGCTAACTAGACTTGCTTGTTGTTTCTTATTCAACGCATTAGCGCCAAATATACAAGCGATTGTAGACGCGCCTATAATAACCGAAGGAATATAAGCTGGTCCTGCTACTTTAACCGTCTCTAAGACAGTTAGTTTATCACCTTTTTCTTTCTCTTTAGCTTTTAATAAATCTACAGCTTTAGGCGTCGCTTTTACAGCAAATACAGCCGTAGCTATTACGCCGGCAGCTCCAATACACGTGAGAATCGTCGGTGAATTTCGTTCCAAAAACTTCTTGGTTTTCGATAGTAATTTTTTCATACATCTCTCCTTTCATTAAAAAATATAAAAAGAAATAGCCCTTGTGGGGCTAACCATAAAGACTATTTCTTCTTTTTCGTAAAACAACCTACTATTACTTTAACAATTGCTACAACTGCTAATACATCTAAACCTACGAATAATATTACCGGTGAGAATATCAATCCCAACGCTATTACCATTATAAGTGCTATGATTATCAATAATGTAAACATATGCTAAACCTCCTATTTTATTTTATCTCATAAGATACTTTGCAAAATTCGCGAATTCAAATAGTTTTGCGATCAAAGCAAGTTTCCCATCGTTCTCTAGGTAGAGGTTTAATCTTTAATGCCCACATTATTTGTCTAATAGTAACGGTAGGATATAAACCGTCCGTAGCCTCGCCTGAACGACTGTCGAAATACTTCTTGAAATCAGGGTGTAAATATAAATCGTCAGTTAACCACGGATCGACTTCGCCCCACCAGGTAGTTTTGGTACTAGGTTTATATCGCTGTTGTATGACTGCTAATCCTTTATTACCGATAGTATATAGCGTACATCTGTTATATACGGGGTGATCGCAAATATGCGTAACGCCATACCTGGACAAATATATTACTGGTTTCTCGTAATGATATCTCATCGCCACCTCAAAAATAAAAAAGAAAAGAGTCTAAGTTTGACCGACTTAAACTCCAATCTTTTCGATTCTTTTATTCGATAATTTCTGCTGATTTAATAATACTTACTAATTCCTTACTAATTTTTGACCAACGATGATTGAGAACTCGGAATTTAATAATCCATCTTTCAGGCTTGTTTTCCCATCCTGCATGTCTAACAGATAAGCCACTCTGTTTTAACACTTCAGGTCTGATTTCTAAAGCCTTTAATACTGAAACAATTTCGTTCTCGTCCACAATCATTTTATGGTCTTTGCTAAATAACATCAATAAATTTTCCTTAATCATAAGATTAATACCTCCTAAATTATATCATAAGAGGTATTGTAAACTTCGCGTTTTAATAGTCTTCGAAACCAGCGATAGGTTCTTGAAACATACGAATAATATAATAGTCTTTACCATCGTCATCGACTACATGCTCTTTCGTAAAGTCAATCCACGGTTGCCAATAATGGTCCGTACATAAAGCTGTCGTCCAGCCCAAAGTGTAACCGTGTTCTACCTCAGGTAAACCTAATTCGTGATACCATTCGTTCAAATACGCATAATCACGCATTGTTAAATTACGGTTAAGATAATACTGGGCCTTCTGAACTCGCTCGTGAGTAGACGCAAAGAAACGTTTAGAATATTCGTCGTAGAATACTACTTCACCTTCGGCTGTCTCTACGTTAGCGTCCTTACGTTTATCTTTGGAAATCTCTTCAGCGACTGTTTTAATAGCATTTTCACCATACAACTCTTCAATTTTGTCCTTGTGATCGTTATAAGTCTTGTTAAGAGCCGCATATGCACTTACTAAAGCCGCTTGCTGTTTCTTATTAAGAATGTTAGATCCGAAAATACAACTAATAGTTGCTCCTCCGACAATCGCTGCTGGAATAAAAACAGGAGCTGCTACTTTGAATTTTTCTTTCTTAGTTAGCTCTTCTCCTTTCTTTTCTTCGGCTGTTTCTAGAAGTGATAGCGCTTTTGGCGTAGCTTTTGCTGTTACGACCGCCGTAGCAACCACTCCTACTGCTCCAACACATGTTAAGATGGTTGGTGAATTCTTTCGTAAGAATCCTTCTGATTTTAGAATAAACTTTTCTACTACTTGATTTTTTGCCAATGTAATCGGCCCCTTTCGTTAGTAAAAATAAAAAGAGAATCAGTGTCGGGATTCGAACCCAACATTCAGCTCTACCTCGATCTTCGATCTGAGCTTCTATTTCTCTTCATAATAGGACCTGCAATTTTCGCGAAAATATAAAAGTAAAAGACCGTGTTCTCACGATCTCCTACTCTTAAACTATTAATATTATTTCTTTGGAAGTAATTTGTTAATAAAACCTCTTCCCATGCTTGATGTAATCGTATCCGTTTGGTCGAATTTAAGTGTTTTGCATGTCCCCCAAACAGTTAATACTGCCGGTATAACGATACCTGCCACGCTTATTACATAACCTACAATCTTGTCTTTTTTGTCGTGTTTAAATTGCTCTTCTTTAAGTGTTACTTCACGTAAACGGATTACATCATCCATTTGTCGTTTTTCAGCCTTATCTTGAGCGTCAATTTCGACCTTTTTAAGTTCGACTGCTCGGTCTATAAGCTTGGTTATTTCGTTAACCGTTGTTTTGTACTCTTCGGATCCAAGCTCTAAATTACTTAAACCTTCTAAATCCTCACGAATCTCGCCTTCCAACAATTCTTCAATGATACAAGTGTTCATTTTTAATTCTCCTTTCTAAAAAAATATAATTTTAATATGTTTCATAATAGGGACTGTTAATCCTGCGAAATAGATGCATTAGCGTCAACTTTAAATATAAGTTTTCTCTTCGTCTTTAAGTTCTCTAAATCATCATTGAAATCCCACCTATAAAGATCTTTTTCAGGATTTGAAGAGTCGATTCTAAGAACGCCGTTCGCAGGCTTGAGATTAGATATAATAACTCCTGTTAATATACCTGCTCCGAACCACAATAAAGTTTTATATGACATACATTACCTCCTTTTTATAATGAATTTTTCAACGATATAAAAATATCATTAATTTCTGTAACCGGTGTGCGGGTGTTTTTAATCTAGATAAAAAAAGAAAGAGAAAGCTTATAGCCAAGCTCCTCTCCGTCTTTTCGATACGAGATCGATACAATCATCTTCTTCATAAATCGTAATATTAAACAATTCCGCACTGTCCAATTTATTGCAAAGGTTGTCTATTAAAGTTTTGATACTTCTATACGAAGTCGTAATAACCAAATATAAGTCTTCTCCATCTCGATTTGTCCTGATCGTTTCTGGATTTATACAGTTATCTCGATATATACTACTCAATACAGCTTCTCGTCCTTTAACGTCTGCTTTTACCGTATATGGTATACGTTTGTTAAATATTCTTTTAAAAAATTTTTTCATAATCATCTCCTCCTATAAAAAGAGTTGTAAATACTGCGACAGAACTAATCTAGGTTAAAAAGAAAGAGACTCTGCTAAAGTCTCCTATCTTCATTCGATACGTTTATAATTTTTATAAAAGTTTTTCGATGTTAGTATAAATAATACCGTCGTTATTGGCCATAAAATTATCCCAAACACTACTATCGCAAAATCACGTAAGGACACTTTCCACGATACAAAAGTGGTATGATTATTCCACCATTCTAACGCGTCATATCCCTTTAGATCTGCGATCATAATATGAGCGATTAAGGTCAATAAAAGCATTAATATACCTAATAAAAAATACAACAATATAAATTTCATATAACTACCTCCTCATAAAATAGATAGTAAATATCGCGAAAAAGAAAAGAGCCTAAGTTGATCGCTTAGACTCGTCTCTTTAAATTGTTCTTATTTCTTTTTGTTTAACAACTCCTTTCCTGCATAACCTACTAGTAAAATACCTATAATTAATAAGAATATTGGCATTGTTATAACCTCCTTAAATAATTTCTTTTC
>JAEIGA010000357.1_pt1 | contig 66496 bp, 71 predicted proteins | sample 9270691 | NCBI WGS metagenome assembly JAEIGA01 (sample SAMN17057246, study PRJNA624740) | gut metagenome | biome: biome; isolation source: fecal sample | host: Bos grunniens | place: China: Xizang | collected 2019 | reverse complement strand
CGTCAGCCTGCATCTTTTCGAGAGCGAGAAGACGGTTGATGGACTTCTTGATGGTCTTGAAGTTGGTGAGCATACCGCCGGGCCATCTCTCGTTTACATAGTACATGCCGGAACGGTCAGCCTCTTCCTTGATTGCGTCAGCAGCCTGCTTCTTGGTGCCGACGAACAGGACAGTGCCCTTCTCGGTGGACAGGTCACGAACGAAAGCGTAAGCCTCGTCGAACTTCTTAACGGTCTTCTGCAGGTCGATGATGTAGATACCGTTTCTCTCAGTGAAGATGTACTCAGCCATCTTGGGGTTCCATCTTCTTGTGTGGTGACCGAAGTGTACACCGGCTTCAAGAAGCTGCTTAATGGTAATAACAGACATTTTTATGTCCTCCTTTAGTTTTTTCCACCACCTGCCGCATATTCGGGAAACCTTAAAAAAAGGAACTTCCGACCTCACGGGGTGTGTGTTATCGCGGCTGTATTTTTTGTATCAGCGCCGCCGCTGGTCACTGACCGATATATTATACCACATTATCTTAATTATTGCAATAGTGTTTACAAAATATTTACTTTTTAGATAGGGGAGATACGGTCGCTGTTTTTGTGCACATCGCAGAGCGATGTGCATAAAAAGCTCCGCAAAAAACTTTATACAGGGACTTTGCCATGCTCCAACGTTTGAAATTGCGCAACTTGGAAGTATGGTGCTCCCAATGTGGACTTTTTTGCGTGTACGACAGAGGTTTTGCATACCGCGCTCTCAGGAGCCGGGCACCCCTACCCCGGCAGATCGTTTGTGGTAACCGTTTCTTCTGCGGAACAGCTTTTCAGAGAGCAAATAAAAGTTAGAATTACCGCCCCGTCACACCTAAATAGTTCAGAACGGTGCGCCGAGACGCCCCCCTACAGGTCGCCGCGCGACGCACCGCGTACGCGCCCGCCACACAAACGATTACGTATATCCAAGCCGCCGGAATGGTGAGGACCCATGCAGGCGGCGCGAATGGTGCGTCCTAACGAGTACGTATTTTCGTCGCCTTAGCGGTGTGATAATTCCCTGTATAAAGTTTTTTGCGGAGCTTTTTTTCAAAAAAGCCGCGCGTCCCCCTACTTCACCTTTAGCACTCACACCTATCCTTGCCGCCGCATTTTTTGGGTATCGCCTCGGCGCGGCGGATGAGGATGACGTCGTCGCCTATCTTTTCGATGTCGCACCATAGAACGCGCACGGGATCGCATTTCGACAGCGAGAACATTTTCCCCTCTGAGGGCATGATAAGCGATACTACCCTGCCGCATTCGATGTCAATTTCAATGTCCGACACAAACCCCAGACGCCGCCCGTCGCAGATGTTCACCACTTCTTTATTTTTCAGCTCGCATAAGCTTACTATACGCATAAAAAAATCACCTCGCCGCATTATATGCGGCAAGGCGACAAAAAATCACATAAAAGCGTGCCGGAACTGCTCAGCAAAGTACAAACCGCGCCGCAGTATCGTCAAAACGGGAATGCTCGATCATGCGAAAAAGCTTTGCCGTCACGTCAACAAAATTGTCAAAGCTCCACCCACGCACCGCAAGATACGCCTCGGACACGTATCTGTGAAGCCCCAAAGCAGCAGAAATCGCCGCAAGCTCGCGTACCATGTCCGATCCCTCAAAGGAGCGCGGAAACGCCTTGTAGAAAAGGTGATTGCAAAGGAGCTTTTCCATGTATACGTCGATACTCGGTACAGAATCAAGCGAAAACCGCGGAATCTCCGATTTGCCGTCATAGTAAGCCTCGCATTCGGGCATAATCTCAGAAAGTGCGCCGCTGGTGCGCACAAGGTGCGAAAACAGCTCGCCAGCCTTGCCTGTAGGCATAATATTATAAGGAAGCTTGACCCCGAACCGCTCCGCCATGACACCGAGCCGCGCTTCTACTGTGCGTGTGCGATCGGAAAGAATCTCAAACGCCTCTGACCTCGTTTTTGTGTACTCCTCGCGCTCCATGACCGCCGCCGCAGGAGCATCGAAATCTTCATCGTAAATTTCAAGCTCGCCGGATGCGAGTCTGAACGGCTCGTCGTTCTCCCACAAAAGCTCAAGCGTGTATTCGCAGGCATTGGACGTACAGCACTCGTGTGTGGGCAGGACGCGGACACACCTTGGATATCTTCGGCATATTTCCGGTATCGCCTCCTCGCCGCATTCGCGGTGGAGCGTGCAAAGTCCCTCCTCATTCTGCAAGGGGCACTTCCCAAGCCAATTGTAGGATATGAGCGCATACCTCTCCGGGGTGGGAGCAGGATTTGTCGCCGGGCGAAACGCCACATCAAGTCTGCGGCGAAGCTCCGGTGAGCATTCCGTGCCGATGACACGGAAATATTCGTCCTGTGACAGCGCGATGCCCCATCCGTGACAGCAGGTGGCACGGCAGTCTCCGCATTTGCAGGAAAAACGGGGATAATATTCGGGATAAGTGAATGTATGGCGGTACGGCATATACAGTTTTTGCCTTTCTTTTACTTTTATTTCTATTTAATTTCTTTTTATAGTACAATTCTCTTTTTTTACCATTTTTATTATATCACATCCCCTACGTATACGCAATGTCAAAACTGTCAAAAATTATATTTGCCCAAAAAGCAAGTTTTTGTCTGTTTTTTCCTGCGTCAAAGGGGAAATGAGTGCGAAATCGTTTGCATATAGGAATTACGCGCTTTCTTGAAAGAAAGCTGTGCAAAGAACTTTATACAAGGAAATGGCACACCGCTAAGGCGATGAAAATACGTACTCTTTAGGGCGCAAAACTCGCGCCGCCTGCATGGCCCCGCACCATTCCGGCGGCTTGTGTGGCGGTGATTTTTTGGGGTTGTTGGCATCAATCGGTTGTGTGATGGTGTACGTTTTTTTGCTCCACACAAACGATTACAGTAACCCAAGCCTGCGTAATGGTGCGGGGCCATGGAGCAGGCGCGAATGTGGCGTTCTGACGATTCTGCACACGCGTTGACTTTTCCATAGTATATTTCATGTATAAAGTTCTTTGCGGAGCTTTCTTTCAAGAAAGCGACCCGTTCACCATACACCTCACTCCTCGCACATCCACCCAACGGGCGTAATATATTACAATACGTAGGGGCAAATGGCGCACCTATGTAAGCAATACGACGATTTTTGAGATTTTTTCGCGAAATCTCTTGCATTTTTTTAGGGTATATGATATAATAATTCCGTTAAATCGCAAAAATATGCAATTTTTGTTTTTGCAATCCTGCAAAAATTGATGTAAGGAGAACTTTATGAGTTACACATCCCGTTCACGCGATGAGCTTGCTTTGGAGCTGGCGGCTCTCACTGCGGAATACGAAAAAATAAAGTCAAGCGGTCTTGCGCTTGATATGTCTCGCGGCAAGCCATCCGCAGCACAGCTTGATATAACCGAGGGACTGCTCACTTCCCTCTCGGAAAATGCGGACTGCTACAGCAAGGCAGGTCTTGACTGCCGCAACTACGGCGTCCTCGACGGCATTCCCGAAGCAAAGAAGCTCTTTTCCGACCTTCTTGCAATCCCCGAAAAGAATCTCATCGTTGCAGGCAACTCCAGCCTCAATCTGATGTACGATACACTTGCACGTGCAATGCTGTATACCCCCATTGGCGGCGACAAGCCGTGGTGCAGATGCGACAAGGTGAAATTCCTCTGCCCCTGCCCCGGATATGACCGTCACTTCGCCGTGACCGAATCCCTCGGCTTTGAGCTTGTTCCCGTCACTATGACGGCAAACGGCCCCGATATGGATGAGGTTGAAGCACTTGTAAAAGACGAAGCGGTAAAGGGTATCTGGTGCGTGCCGAAGTATTCCAACCCCGACGGAACAACCTACAGCGACGACACAGTCCGCCGCCTTGCGGCAATGAAGCCTGCGGCGAAGGACTTCCATATAATGTGGGACAACGCTTACTGCGTGCACGACCTGTACAGTGAGTCCGATAAGCTCCTCGACATCTTCGAGGAAGCCGCAAAGCACGGCAACGAAGATATGATTTTCTGCTTTGCTTCTACCTCAAAAATAACCTATCCCGGCGCAGGTGTTGCCGTAATGGCGGCAAGCGATGCCAATATCGCACAGATAAAGTCGGTGATGACCGTTCAAACAATCGGTCACGACAAGCTGAATATGCTCCGTCATGTGAAATTCTTCGGCGATGCCGATGGAATACTTGAGCACATGAAGCTCCATGCAGATATCCTCCGCCCCAAGTTTGAGATAGTGCTTAACGCATTCGAATCCGAGCTTTCGGGAATCGCAGAATGGACCAAGCCGCGCGGCGGATACTTTATCAGCCTTAACGTCCCCGACGGATGCGCGAAGCGCGTGTTCACACTCTGCAAGGAAGCAGGACTCACTCTTACCAATGTTGGTGCTACTTTCCCCTACGGAAACGATCCTCGCGACCGCAATCTCCGTATTGCACCTACTTTCCCGAAGAACGAGGATCTCAAAAAAGCCTGCGGCGTTCTCTGCCTCTGCGTAAAGCTTGCGGCAGTGGAAAAGGCACTGGAAAAGTAATCTAATACGGTATATAGATAAAAAGGAGGTGTTGCGACTTAGCGCAACACCTCCAATAAAATACAGCTTGTCACCCATTGAGGGTTCCATTTTTTGTGTGCTATGCACACAAAAACCGCTGTATTTGGGCGCATACGCGCCCGGGGCTGCCGCAAGTTTTCAACTTGCAACAGCCCCATTTTTTGCACACAACGTCAGCAAACCGCCGCCAATATATCGGGGTCCGGTTCAGCCGTGCTCTCGTCCGTCCTGATGGTGCGCGATGCGAGAAGTGTGCCAACCTTCACCGCCTCGGACAGCGGCATTCCTCTGGACAACCCCACAACCGTGCCCGAAAGGAACGCATCTCCGGCACCGGTGGAATCCACAAGCTCGGTTGGGATTGCAGGACACCATCCGCCGCTCTTGCCGTCAAAGTACACCGCACCTTTCGCGCCCATGGTAATGACCATGGAAGCGCATCCGAGAGCGTCAAAATTCTCTCGGAGCACCGCCAACATCTCCTCGGGAGTATGACTTGACAGGTCGCACTCAAACAGCCTGCCAGCCTCAGACTCGTTGCATATAAAGCAGTCAAGTGCCGAAAGAAGCTCGCGTCTTGACAGTATTACGCTCATGTTGCCCACAACCGTATACACGGGCTTATTATGCTTCTTGGCAAGGGATATTACATACTCGGAAAGCTCTGCCGAGGTGTCAATTTCGATAACGATATTGTCGCACGCCGCAATAAGCGCTTCGCCGCGACAGCGCATAAGCGAATCAAGCTCAGAAACGCTTGGCGGACAGGATATTTCACCTGCCACGTCGCCGCGCTCGTCAAGTATGACCATCCAAGTGCCGATTCCGCCGGACTCCACGTTTTTCATCGCCGACACGTCAACTCCGCGCCCTGTGAGACGCTTTACCACGTCATTACCAAGGGCACTGTCCTCCGTCAGCGAGGCGAATGTCACCGGCACTCCGCATCCGGCGATATTCTCCGCCACATTGCGCGCAACGCCGCCGTGTATGAATTTGACGCCACCAAGATTGCGTCCGCGCGGGTTGTACGCTCCCGTGGGGAATCCCTTTATATCAACAAAAACAAAACCGATTACAAGTGTTCCTGCCATTTTCATATCCGTCCTTTATACTCTTGAAACTCCGCTCTTTTTTGCGGCATCCGCCACAGCGGCGGCAACTGTTTTTCCGATACGCTCATCAAACGCCATGGCGAGTGATTCTTTTCTTACGTCCATTTCTATTCTCCTTGGCGTGTATTATAAAGTTAGTACCATTATAGCACAGGTTGTCGGAAATTGCAAGATATAGTATGGGAAAAACGGTCGCTTTTTTGAAAAAAAGCCGGTATTATGTATAGGAATTACGGTCGCCTTTTGAAAAAAGCTCCGCAAAAACTTTATACATGGGAAAGTTATTTAAACAACGTGAGTGCTAATCGCTCGTACGCCACATTCGCGCCGCCTGCATGGCCCCGCACCATTCCGGCGGCTTGGATTGCGAAATTTGTTTGATTTTTTCCGACAAATACATAATGGGCGACGGTCTGTTCCTACAGCGATAACGAAACGTTATGTTGGAACGGGCGCATATGGAATGCGCCCCTACGGGATGCAACAATGCGCGCCGCATCGCGGTCGCGCTCTCACTATACAAACAATTACCGTATACCCAAGCCTGCGTAATGGTGCGGGGCCATGGAGCAGGCGCAAGTGGTGCGTTCTAACGATTTTACACTCACATCGCCTTAGCGGTGTGATAATTCCCCTGTATAAAGTTTTTTGCGGAGCTTTTTTTCAAAAAAGCGACCGTATCCTTTTTTCAAGAAAGCCGCGCGTCCCCCATTGACAACTAAGCGAAAATATGAGATAATAGTGTATAACCAACAAACAGGAGAAACTACATGACACAAACATACGAATACGTCGCTACTTGCCTTTTCGGGCTTGAAGCACTGCTTGGTGATGAAATCGAAGCACTGGGATATGAGCGCACAGAGACAATCGACGGACGGGTCAGCTTCAGGGGCGACATGGCGGCAATAGCGAGATGCAATATAAATCTCCGCTTTGCGGAAAGACTTTATATAAAAATGGGAAGCTTCAGAGCCGCCACTTTTGCGGAGCTTTTCGATGGCACAAACGCCCTCTCTTGGGAAAATTGGATAGCCGAGGACGATATGTTTCCCGTCAAGGGGCACAGCATAAAAAGCGCACTCACAAGTCTGCCCGACTGCCAGAGCATTGTGAAAAAGGCGATAGTCAACCGCCTTTCCTCCGCATACGGAATCTCGTGGTTCAAGGAAGAGGGCATAAAGTATCAGATAGAGTTTTTCATCCTTAAGGATGTGGCAACTCTCATGATCGACACCTCCGGCACAGCTCTCCATAAGCGCGGATACCGCCCTGCCGCAGGTGCCGCACCGCTCCGTGAGACTCTCGCCGCCGCTATGGTCAAGATGTCCCGTCCGCGCGACGAGGTTTTGCTGTGGGACCCCTTCTGCGGTTCAGGAACTATAGCCATTGAGGCGGCTATGATGATGACCGGCACAGCACCGGGACTCGGCAGAAGCTTCGCCGCCGAGGAATTTTTGGATATTCCCGAAAAAATATGGACAGAGGCAAGAGACGAGGCACTCTCCATGCGCCGCACCACAGATTTTGAGGTGTACGCAAGCGATATTGACCCGAAGATGGTGGAGCTTGCCAGAGGAAATATTCGCCGTGCCGACATGGGGGCGCACATAAAGTGCTTTGAGCGTGATGCCACAAAAATAGTCAAGGCGGAGCGCCGCGCCACTATCGTGTGTAACCCACCATACGGTGAGCGGCTTTCGGATATCGCCGAAGTGGAGCAGTTGTACCGCGATATGGGCAAATGCTTCTCAAAGCTTGTACCGTGGCAGATATATATTCTTACATCCGTGCCGGATTTTGAGCGTATGTACGGAAGACGCGCGGACAAGGTGCGCACACTGTACAACGGCATGATAAAGTGCGGATTTTTCCAATATTTCAAGAATAAGAGCTTTTAGGAAGCGTAAACCGCCGGTGTTACCGGCGGTTGTTTTTTGTATTGTTTCCGCCGTACCTCGGCGGCATCATAGTGACGACCTTCGCCGCATCCTGCGGCTTCGGAGAAAACGAAGAGAGGAGTGAAAACCGCCGCTGCGCTCTTGGTTTTAGCCTCTCTTAAACTCTCCCCCTTTCCTCCGCTAAAAGCGGTTATGGGGAGATAACCGCGCGACGTTACGCGATCCGATGTACTGCTTAGGTGCGCACGCGTGCTTTGCTCCGTGCTGAATTTCGGTCACCGCCGCGCCATACTTGCGCCCCGAATAGATGGGCATTAGTAAATAGGGGCGTATATGCTTCGTTCGCTTATGTCTGGATTCGCGGCAGTGGGCGTTTGTTTTTTGCGCGCCGCTGAGCGGCCGCGCGCATCTCCCTATACAAACACTTACCGCTCCCCAAGCCGCCGTAATGGTGAGGACCCATGCAGGCGGCGCGAGTGTGGCGATTCAAACGCCTTGCACCCGCGCCGTTTATATATTTCCCTGTATAAAGTTTTTTTGCGGAGCTTTTTTTTCAAAAAAGCGACCGTAATTCCTTCATACACCGCCCCCCACTTTACACGTCCAAATCTCGCAGATCGCCTGTACCGGTGGCAACAGTGCCGTCGGAGATTACGTGATCGGTAAGAATCTGATCCTGGGTCAAGATGAAGTACTTAAGCCACTTGGTGTCGCCGGGCTTGTTTTTGCCGCTGTCGCTCCAGGTAACGTCAACATGATAAGTTCCGGAATCAAGCTTGACAAGATTCCACATATGGATGTTGTTGGCATAGGACTTGCCTTCAACTCTGCCGCAGTAAAGGTCTGCCTTAGCGCAAAGATACTCAAAAGCAACCGCATATCCGGCGCAAACAGTGTGACCGTCTATAATTCCGCCGTATGCCGTAGCATTGGTGTGGGGGTACACATAATTGTGATCGTATTCTGTAATCAGAGTAATTACCGAAGCAAGATAGCGGTATCTGTCGTAGGTAGATATATTTTGGGGCATGGATTCCACAATGTACTCGCATACCGCATCAAAATATGCCATTTCCGATAAAATACCCGATTTGTCACCGTCAGTCACATCGGTGCCGTCACTTGGAAGAAAATACTTCACTCTCACATTGCCGCTGCCGTACTCTTCAAGCGTAACATAGCACTGAATATCTGGATATGTCGCAAAAATCGCATCCGCTGCCGCACGAACATCCTCGATGACATCCATCTTGGTCTCGCTGAAAACAATGAGCTCAAATTCGATGATAGCGTCTAAAAGCTCGTTGTAGTACGTCTTCTGCATATTTGTAAGTCCCGAATAAGCGTCAATCCGCTCGAAAGGATAGCACTCAAAGCTGTATCCTATCGGGGATGCCTGTATGTACGCCGTCGCCTCGGTGACAAGCCCCTCATATGCCGCTTTTGCCTGCGCTTTATAGTCCACAGCAGGCACTTCTGCCTTCGTGTCAGGTACGACCGGCGGAATAGTTTCGGGCGTGGGCGCAGATGTAGTCTCAGGAGCCGGCGGAACGGTTACGGGAGTCGGTGCCGACGTAGTTTCGGGCACCGGCGGCTCGGTGACTACGGGAATTTTCTGTGTGATCGCCTCGGTGTCCTCCACAGGAACGATATCTGTGTCAACAAGCTCCTTAGTATCCGCGTAGTCCTCTGTATCGGTTACGGGTTCCGTATCGGGATCAACCGCTGTGTCGGAAATATACTCGGTGTCAGCTACAGAATCCGTGGTGCTCTGCTCCGATGTCAATGAATCCGACTCTGTAGACGCCGCCACCTTGCCGTCACGTATCTCAACAAACCAAAGTGAGCCGCAGATCACCAATGTCGCCACCGACACACTGACCGCGATAGCGGTTGTTTCAACGCTTATTATTCCAAATTCATAAAGTGCAATAAATACGCCTGCCAACAAAACAGCAAGCACAATATATAAGTACATCGTTAAAAATCCCCTAAAACAACTTACTAATAGATATAGTATATCACAAATTTTCGAAATTGGCAATACCTATTGCCAATTTAAATTAATATCTGCTTATATCACGGAACTTTAAGAAAAAATTTACGTCAAAATATATATAACAACGAAAGGAGCTGTCCGTATGCCGATTGCTATAGGAATCATTTACGCCGCGATTGTGTTCGCCGCCCAAATCCTGCTTTTCAGGAAAACACAAAAACGGCTCCTGCATCTGCTCCCTCTTGCGGTGATCGCACTTGCTTATTTGATCGCCTTGTGTTTGCCAATAGCGGACACGGTTATGACCGGACTCGGACGAAATGACGGATATAATTTTTATTCCTTTGCCGCACTGCTTACCGCCGGAATAAACACCTGCGGACTTATCGGCGACGGAATCGCTTGGCTTCTTGAAAAGCTGTAACGGGGAAAATAAAAATCATACTGAGGTAAACACATGAAAAAATGCAAAAAATGCGCTGCTATCCAAAGCGATGAGCGAAGCACCTGTATAGACTGCGGCACGGTGCTGGGACGCCCTATGCCTGAAGCCGAGGAAGAGCTGACAGAAGCCGCACTTGATGACAAGCTTGAGGGCATGTCAGAACGGACAGAGGATTTTTATGTACCGCTCCGCGACAAAATCATGGGCGCGCTATGTATCATAGGCATTGTTGCGGCTATTCTGCTTATTAACCTCTGCGGTATGGAGAAACAGCAGATCAGGGACAGCATCCCGGACGGGATTACCGTGACCCAAGGCGACGGTGCGATCATTACTATGGCAGACATCAATGCTCCGGAATACACCTTTCCCTCATGGCGTGACCGCACGCTGGATGAGGCGCAGATGTTTGCACTTTTTAGCATAATAGCGTTTGTTGCCGCAGGACCTATGCTCTTATTCCCGAAGCTTATGTGGCATCTTGATACGCTCAGATACCGCATATTCCACAATTTTGACACAACGCCGTCCTATTTTGCTATAGTTGTACGAAAAGCGGCAAGCTATGTACTGTTTGCCCTTGGCGTTTGCAGTATCCTGTATGCATATTGGATGTATTTGTGAGTTGTGTTTGGATTGCCGGCATTTGATAATATGAAAAGGCAGTACTGAGCGATAAAAAACTCCGCAGATATTCGTTTTTTCGAATATCTGCGGAGTTTCACTATATTTTCAAAATTTTAGTCAATCGTCTTCATCGTCGGGAACAAGAGCGGGCGATTTATAAGCCTATATTCCTCTGTAAAAGCCTATTTTTTCGGGCTTTTTCAGAGGCTTAAATTACATAACCCTTTGTATCTCTACACATTTATCTGGCATTTTGGTGTAGTAAATGGTGTAGTGTGGTGTAGTAACTTTAACTCGACAATCGCTCGAAATACTCACCCAATGAAGCAAACTCTTTTTGCTTAGCATCCTTTGTGACATCAGCATAAATGTTCAATGTAGTACTGATATCAGCATGTCCAAGCGTGTCCTGAATCACTTTGATATTTACTCCAGCCTCACACAGTCTTGTTGTGAATGTGTGTCGGAGTGTATGACAACTAAAGGGTGGGAGTAAAACCTTTGCATCCGGGTTCTTGTCAAGGACGGCATAATTGCAATCTCTAACAATACGTTTAATCGCTTTGTTAAGTGTACCTTGATGCTGAACGTGTCCAAAACGATTGACGAAAATAAAATCGGAATACATATCTACAGATTGCTGACACGTAATCCCAAGTTGCTGCTGACGCTCACGCTCCATGATGAAAGCTTCTTTTACAAAATCCATCATAGGAACTGTACGCTCGCCAGCTTTGGTCTTCGTTGTGTTAATGCTGAAGGAACATCTCTCTGTACCACCCTTATCATAGTAGACCAGTGTGTGGTTGATGTCTATCATACCCTCATCAAGATCAATGTCACACCATCTGAGGCCAACAGTCTCTCCAACTCGCAGTCCCGTTCCAAGCATTACAGCAAAAATCGGATACCAATGACCGTACTGCTTGCTGTTCTTGAGAAAGTCGATAAAAAGATTTTGTTCATTGACTGTAAGCGCTTTCTTCTTCTCAACTTCAAAGTTGTGTGCCTTTTTAAGTTCTTTCAAAACATTTTCAGATGGATTTACTCTGATATAACCGTCATCAACAGCCATCGAAAACACCTGATGAAGAATGTTATGTATGGTATCCATCGTGGATACTTTCAGAATTTTATCATCTACCAAAGAGTTATAGAACCTTCTGACATCCGACTTCTTTACCATAGTCAATCGAAGTTTACCGAAGTGCGGGCGTATGAACTGGTTATACATATATTTGTAATTCTGAAATGTGTTATCTTTAATACCGCGTTTCAGATCGCACCACATGTCAAACGCTTCATTGACTGTTATAAGCTTAGTTTCAGTTTTGATTCCGTCTCTTACATCAGCCGCAACTTGATCCTCTTTTTCACGGAGTAATTCAAGTGTACCAGCATAAACAGAGTGTCGCTTTCCATCCGGAGTTGTCCAACGATACTCATATACACCATCCGGTCTTTGTTGTTCACCCTTTCGAAGAGCAATCCTTTCTTTATCTAGTCTTCGGGTGCTCTTCCCTTTTGTTGTCTTGGTTTCTTTTTTTGTTGCCATGTACGCATCCTCCTAAAAGTACGAAAAAAGGAGATGCATGATATTGTAATAATAGTATACCACAACTACCACAATTTTGCAAGTCTCCTTTTGTAAACAATAATGTATTTATATTGAAAAGTGTTTTTCAATATATTCATCTAATTTTTTTCGCTTAATAAGCCTTTTCGTTCCTACCCAGAGTACAAATTCACAGTTCTCATCGTTTGCGAGCTTTCTTAGTTTATTTATACCTATTCCTGAGTATGCTGCTGCTTCTTCGAGTGTTAGATTACTCTTCTCCCAAATCGGTACCTTTTCTACCATATATTTCACTCCTATAAATCATAGTGTTTCTGCCGCGACCAACCATCGAACCATTTCCTATGCCCTCTCGACCATGTATTTGCAGGTTGATGCTATGCATCATTTAATCTGTGGGCACGCTCCGTATCATCATGGCATACTATCCGCAGATCCTGTATCACTTCCGACAGCCGGTTTATTTAATTGTAGAAACGGGCATTTTTCACCCATCTACTTAATAATCACCGGCGCAGACAGCAAAAATCCACACGAGGTTTGTAAGTTACCCTATTATTACGATAACTTTACCCGTGTGGATTTTGTTAGTGTTCTTAATTTTTTAAGTCTACGAAAAAATCATATTTGTTTTATAGTTATATTACATACATTTTTGAAATCACATGGTTGTTTGTACTACGTATTGTGTTATATTATTTTATTTAGATTGGCAATGTAACCATCATGTTGGCATATCAGAGCCTGTAATACCTTTTCGTCGAGTTGTATTCTATTTATTAATTCCGGCAATATTTCATCCCTAAAAGCACTCACTACTTCAATCATTGATCTAATGTAATGAATGGGGATATATTTTTTTCGATTCCATGCATTACTTTCTTTTTTATCATCCATAAACAGTTCGTTGTTGTTGGCAATATCAATATTTAAGGAATCATTTAATGTAACAACAACTGTGCGCCATTCATCAAATAAACGCTCACATTCAAAATTACTGAAAGATTGTACACTATGGTGATTTTTCAATATTTCGTCTAACATCTCGCACTTATTGACAATATCGTTGAAGGACAACTCCGCAACACTAAGTTTTGTTTCGCATATATTGAATCCAAATGCCTTTTTCAGTAAAATGAATAGCTTTTTCGAAAAACAAAAATATACTAACCAAATTATTGCCAATAATAAAAACAAAATAATATTATTTCCTTCTTTTGAAGCAAGAACAACCGCTAAAAAGTTTAGTATTATACCTATTAATGCATCAAGGAGTTCTTTTTTAAAAAACTTATAAAAGAATTGTTCCATATACAGCCTTCCTTACTAAAATACCATTCTTCCCGGACGTGTATAATTGTTTTCAAAGAGGATTCCAATTTGTTGCCCAAGATGATTGTTTACATCGTTAACTCTATCCATAAAATAGATGACATCCGGATCCATATTATTGCCGAACATTCCAATCATGGTCAACATTATATCAAGAGCAAATTCACAATATAGTTTGTTACCCTGATTCATGCAGCAAACATCGGTATGTAAATCTTTAGGCCAACGAATAAGCATAATATTGTACATGGCTGCGATGTATACAGCTGCATATTTACTAAAACGATGTTTTCTTGGATGTAGCATTCGCGATAATTGCTTTTTTGATACATCATAAATATGAAATTCCTCATTGATATACTTACAGATGTATTCTTTTGTTTTATCATATTGAATTTGGTTGTCTTTTAAATATCCTAAACTTTCCGCGGTTGCTCTCAGTAAAATCCTAAAATTAAAATTCTCATATTCTTTCAAAGTATTTCGCATATGATAGAATTTAATGTAACGCATGATTATTACTCCTCGATCACAGCACTATTTTTATTATATCATCGTAAAATCCAGCACTACTTCGCTACCTAATTGTTTCTTACACCTCCATAAATATCCAACCGACTTGTGTATCAACTATTCATCTATTGTTACCACAATAAATATAACAAATGGAGGAATATAATCATTTCCATATTCGGCAAAGAAATAGCTAGTATTTTATTTTTCGCTAACCCGTATAATTATATGCCATTTTACAACATAATATAACCATATTTTTGTTACACATATTTTGGAAATGTTGGTATCCTATTTGTCATCACTGCACTGCTTAAATTTATGTTTCTAAATCAAATTTTTAGTTTTCCGCAAAATTCCCATCATTTCTAAACCTATCATATTGAAAACAATGTATATTTGTGGTATAATGTGGTATAATTTAGATAGACTATAGACAATATGATATATTTTGTCACCCAACGAGGTCAACTATGATATTCAGCTATAAGAAATTATGGAAGCTTCTGATTGATCGGGACATCAAGCGAAAAGAGCTGTGCACGATGGCAGGAATCAGTTCCGCAACCCTCGCGAAAATGTCAAAGGGAGAGAGCGTAACAACCGATTCTCTGCTAAAAATCTGCGTAACGCTCCACTGTGATGTTTCCGATATCATGGAGATTGCCGAGGAAGCCCCAACAGAGAGAGGACACGAAAAGAATAACCATGTATAGGACAAGAGAATACACCGGACAAGATGTGTATGCAGCCCTGCAGGACAGGCTCCGATATATTTTCGAGGAGTTTGAGAACATCTTTGTTTCCTTTTCCGGAGGCAAGGACAGCGGACTGCTGCTCAATCTTACGCTGGATTTTCAAAAGAAATATTACCCACACAAGCGCATCGGTGTATTTCATCAGGATTTTGAAGCCCAGTATACCGTAACAACCGAATATGTGGAACGCACCTTCGAGCGCATCAAAAAAGACGCGGAGCCGTATTGGGTGTGTCTGCCTATGGCAACGAGAACGGCGCTCAGCAGTTATCAGATGTTTTGGTATCCGTGGGATGATACCAAAGAGGATGCGTGGTGCCGACCTATGCCGAAGCACTATTATGTGATAAATCTGCGAAACAATCCCATATCCACCTACCGCTACCGTATGCATCAAGAAGATCTCGCAAAGCAATTTGGACGTTGGTACCGTATGTCGCATGGCAATAAGAAAACCGTTTGTCTGCTTGGTATTCGCACCGATGAGTCCTTGCAGCGTTACAGCGGAATACTTAACAAGAAGTACGGTTACAAGGGCGAATGCTGGATCAGCAAGCAGTTCAAGGACGTTTGGGCAGCATCCCCAATCTACGATTGGTCGAACAGCGACGTATGGCACGCCAACTATCTGTTTGATTACGATTACAACAAGCTCTACGACCTTTATTATATGGCAGGTCTAAAACCCGATCAGATGCGTGTGGCATCCCCATTCAATGATTATGCAAAGGACAGTCTGAATCTGTACCGGGTGATTGATCCCGAAATGTGGTCGAAGTTAGTCGGTCGCGTCAAAGGTGCAAACTTCGGTTCCATCTATGGCAAAACGAAAGCACTCGGATACCGTAATCTAACGCTCCCCGAAGGACACACGTGGAAATCATACACCATGTTTCTGCTTGATACGCTTCCGGCAAGGCTTCGCAACAACTACATAAAGAAATTCAAAACGTCGATTGACTTCTGGCACACAACAGGTGGTGGCTTGGAAGAGCACGTAATCAAAGAACTGCTTGACCACGGGTACAATATCCGACGAAATGGTGTATCCAATTACACCGTTATGCGTAATTCCCGTATCGTTTTTATCGGTGACATTCCCGATCACACGGACGATATTAAATCATCCAAAGATATTCCGAGTTGGAAACGAATGTGTTACTGCATATTAAAAAACGACCATACCTGCCGTTTCATGGGCTTCGGACTCACCCGTGAGCAGCAAAAGAAAATTGATGTCCTAAAGCGCAAATACAGCAAAGTAGGTGAGTAAATGGCTTTTCAAAGTCCCGTATATAACGTAATCGCCGTACCGATTGAAAAAATCGTACCTAATACATACAACCCCAACACAGTGGCACCGCCGGAGATGAAGCTCCTCTATGACAGCATCAAGGAAGACGGCTATACCATGCCTATCGTGTGCTATTATGTCAAAGAGAAAGATATCTATGTTATTGTAGACGGATTTCACCGTTACCGCGTAATGCTGGATTATCCCGACATCCGTGAACGAGAGAACGGAATGCTGCCGGTATCGGTCATCAACAAGAGTCTTGACAACAGAATGGCGTCCACTATCCGTCACAACCGTGCACGCGGTTCGCACGATGTGGATCTGATGAGCAACATTGTTAAGGAGCTGCACGAGCTTGGACGGTCCGATGCGTGGATCTCAAAGCATCTCGGCATGGAGAAGGATGAGATCCTTCGCCTAAAGCAAATTACTGGACTTGCCGCACTATTCAAGGATGTGAAGTTCGGCGAAGCTTGGCGTCCGGTGGAGGATGAATACTATGAGCCGGAACCTGCGGCTGATGTGGACGAAACTGAAAATGAGAAAGAGGAGGAACTGCTTCCGGTATAATGCAAATGGTTGTGCGCAATATAAAATACCGCTTCACTTTGAAGCGGCATTTTATATATGTGATAATAATTGAAACAACCGATACTGTTGTGGAGTCAGCATTTTAAAATTGTTACAAAAAATTATTCATTGTTGTTAATTATCTTACCATATGACAATGTTACAATTCGATCGCATTGCTGGGCAATGCTCATATCATGAGTAACAAGTATGATTGTAGTTGTGCTTGACAAGTTTCGAAAAATACTGATAATGTTATTTGCATTATCATGATCCAATGCCCCGGTTGGCTCATCAGCAAGTATTACTTTGGGGTTTTGAATTAAGCATCTTGCAATGGCTGCACGCTGGCACTCCCCACCAGAAAGCTGATTAGGGTATAAGTATAGCTTTTCATATATTCCCAATTCATTTGCCATTGTTTCGATATATTTTTTCCGTAACTTCCCCATTATTTTATTATTAAATGGAAGTTCAATGTTTTGGTAAATCGTCATATCACCAATCAAAGCAAAATTTTGAACTACCAATCCAATATTTTTACGCCGGAATTTAGACAATGCGCTCCTATTTCCAGTGTCTATCAAATCCCCTTCAAAAAAATATTTTCCTGAAGTTGGAGAGGTTAGACCAGCTATGATGTTTATGAGTGTAGATTTTCCACATCCACTTCTCCCGACAACTGCAGTCATCTCATTTGGCTTAAATGTTATATTAATGTCATCTAATGATTTTGTTTCGTAGCTTTCTGTTCGATAATGTTTACAAATATTTTCTAATCTGATGATATCCATTTTTTCACTTCTTTCTAAAGTAAATTGCAGTATCGTTTCTATGCAAGACAATTATTGGTGCTGTCACACTTATGATTATTATTAAAATATCAACAAAAAACATATATGGTACTATTGATAATGTGAATGCTAATTGTGTTAATGGAGCCAACAAACTGAATATTGTAACCGCACCAATATTTGACAATAACACGAATATTACTATTTCTAAAACAATCATTATATCAATATGCACTAGTGAAAAACCACATACGGAAAGAATAGCATAGTATTTCAGCTTTTTTTGAACTTTTGAATATATAAAAATTGAAATAGCTACACATGAATAGATCATTAAGAACAAAGATATATATTCTATTGCATTGGTTACTTCATTTAAATTTAACCCTAAAAGATAACTTTGAGAATTCGTAGCACCATCTATGTATGAATATGGTACTATTTTGCATTGTTCACAGATTTCATTAATTTTTACTTGCACTTCATTAGCAGAATACTTATTTGTCACTACTATACCATTGATTTTCATAAGATAAAGAATTGACTGTCGTGAAAAGTCAGAATTATCTTCTATAACAGATTTATCATCTAACATTGGCATAATAATGTATTTATCTAAATTTATGAATTTATGACCTGACCAAACTGTAGTATTTTCCTCTAAAAAACCTACTACTTCAGCTTCACCACAATCTACAATCGCTCCAACATGAAATATATCCCCAATATCATAGTATTGTGAATAATCAGCACCTAACAAAACTGGGAATCTACCTCCTTTGGAATATTGGAAAGCAGCGTCAGTAAACCCACCGTTCTCTATTTTGATATCAAATTGTGTAAATGCATTTTTACTCAACCATATTGTTTTGACATTACTAAATTTACCAGAATATCCATCGGGTAACTGTAGTTCTCTTTTTAACGGCTGATTTTCGTAATACCCCTGTTCATAACCATTTAAAAATTCTATAGTCCCCCTAAACTGGTCAACTTCAATTGGTTGAATATATACCTCAACATAATCAAAATCTTTACTATCCTTGAGGGCGTTATAAAACTTTTTCAATTTTTCAATCTTCCCTGTTTTTTCAAAAAAACTTTTTTCAGCATCGCCAACCAGATTATCATATAGCTTGTAATAATTTAAATCTTCATATATCGCCTGGTATCTATCATATTCTGATCCCAATGCAGATTTAGAAGCAACAGAAAAAATCAATGAAAAGAAAGATATTGTAAAAAGAATAAACAAAAACACCGTATATGGTTTTTTTGTTTTTATACTCCGCATTGTTTCTTTAATAATTCTCATAATCATTCTCCAACAATATCCAATCATAATTTGATGTTTTCTTCGCTAATGGAATTGAACAAATCACGATAATACTTATTGTAATTAATGTAACCGGTAAAATTAAAACAGGGTTTGATTTATTAATTAAAGCAAAAATAACATAACTGAACAATGATGCCATGAACATAATTGATGTCATTTTCGCCATAAGTCGCGGAATAATCCATTCTAAACCTAAAATATTTGATATTTGTATATACGAAGAATTTGCATTAAACCAATATACAGTGACCATAATATTAGTAAACAATAATATAAGTATCAGTGCCAGTGCAACAAAAATAACGGGTTTCCTATATGATAAAAAATCCGAGATATGTGTTTCATTTTGTTCGATCATATATATGTTCCTGTCTTGTCCTTTATAATGTTGATCAATATATTCATATGCAGCATTTATCGACTTTTGAGTTTCACCATCTATAACAAAAAAGTCATCATTGACTACTGAATCAACCGATTCCTCAATATAATATATCATATAATTAATAGCTTCAAATTCGGATTCAAAACTACCTATGACTTCATAATTTAGACCATTTATAATAAGATTATTTAAATCAAATATCGCCCCAGCTTTACACCCAGCGTATGCTGTCCCAATCATATTGGTTTCAATAGCTCTTCCGGTTGATGCCGCAGGAATATCATTGAACAATATACAATTGTATAAGCTCGTAGATGTATCAACACCTTTAAACAAATTAATCTTATTAATTTGGGCATAATCACGCATGAACTCAAAATCTAATACTTCAAAACTTGATTTCTTTTCAACCCTAAAATATATAGAATTTGCACTAATTCCCAAATTATCAGAATCACTTTTATATATTTGTAACATATAAAAAAACATATTTTGTAGTAGGTACGAAAGTGTCAAGGCAAATATAAACAAAACAGCCGCGTGTTTCTGAGATTTCAACCACAAAATACATTTATGAAGCATAGCATTCCCTCCGATAATAACATCAATATCGGGGAGAGGAGACCTCTCCCCGATACAATTATCCTTTTATACAGATTCATCGCCACAATATGCGTGAGCAACTCCGCCAGCTACATCTTTAGGAGTTTCAGCTACAGATGTTCCATAGCCCCATACTCTATCGCTGTCGCTGCCACTAATAACAATGCCAAAGAGACTTTCGAATCTTGCTCTTGAATATCCTAATAATGCCATATCACCGTTATTGTCATAGTGCTTCGTTTCCGCTTTTGCATATCTAGTATCGCTTAGTGTCCACAAAATATATGATGTTAAAAAGTGAGCACCTAACGATGTTGAAGCCCACTTAGAATCAAGCACTTCCCAATCATATGTTGAGCGTGCTCTTCCGACTCTATTACGACTCTCTTCTGATTCAACTATGCAAAAGCCACGCTCCGCAGAATCACTGATATCGTTTGTAGCAAATGCTGTTATCCCCATCGACATTACGAGCGCAACAGATAGAACTAAACTAATTATTTTCTTCATAATGGTAATCCTTTCATTTTAAAATATCGTTTTTTCATATTTATTTTTGTAAGGCGTATAACCGATCAATATCAACTATACGCCACAATTGTTGATTTTTAATCGCTCTCTCCATAAGCAATCAAATATTTTATGCTCTATGTATTTATTCATAATGTAAAACCTATTACATAGAATATCATAATTATCAAACATACTGTAAAACCTCTTTTTTTGCTTATTCATTGGTATAAATCACTAGTATGACTTCCAACAATTCACATACTGTAATATTTCTTGTACTGCTTTCAATAAATATAACAATCGTGACTGTGTATCCATTTCCAAAATTTTAAAATTTTTTGTCTTTATATTTCTATTTCGATTCTAATTAACAAGATACAGCACATAAAAACCAAATCCGAACTAATTAGTTAGTCGAAATTAGTTCGGATTTGGTTCTTCTATATTGACATCAAAACAAAGAAGATGTCATCTTCTTTTAACTATATGCGGTAATATATACTTCCACAGTTTATCTTCATCTAATTTTTCAACAAGTTCACGCGCATTTCCCTTACGCGTAATAAATGTACTATTACCAGTCTGAATGTAAGCATACAGCTGTTCATACGGATCATATCCAGTTTCTCGCAAAACAGCAACTATATGCTCCATATCCTTTTGAAAATTATCCTTCATTATATATCATCTACCTTAGACACAATTATCCTTTGAAACTCTCCAACTGGGAAATCATATACAACGGGATATTCAACACTTCCTCGCCACCGATGTCATTCTTCATTGAAGTTTTCACAGCATACTTCGGCTCGTATTTTTTGCGATACTCCGCAAGAGAACGGGCTTTTACGTTTTTCTCCGACTTTACCTCAATCGGCACAATTTCAGCACCGCTTTGAATGATAAAATCAACCTCTGCAGTGTTACCGCTTGACCAATAATACGCAGTATCATCCACAGATTGAATCAACTCGCATAGTACATAGTTCTCGGTCATAGAGCCTTTGAATTCTCTGTAATGCGGTGTTGCATCAAGTACCACTTCATAAGGAAGCTTGGAGAGTTTACGCAAGATTCCAACGTCCGACATATACAACTTAAACGCTGTATCGTCCGCATAGGAAGACAGCGGAATATACGGCTTCTCGATCTTGCACACCTTATATACAAGTCCGGCACCAATCAGCCACTCCAGTGCGTCTTCAAGATCTTTGGAACGCCACCCTTTCTTAACATGGCTGAATATGAATTTGGTATTCTCCTTCGCAAGCTGTTCGGGAATAGAACGCCAGATTGCAGAGAGCTTCGGAAAATCCTTAGCCGGCGCGTGCTTGGCGAAATCAAGTTCATAGCTGTTGATAATTGCCTGCTGCACGTTTTCTACCTGCTCTATGCTTTTTGTACGGAACCACGTTTCCACAACTTCCGGCATACCACCGGTAACATAATACTGCTTGAGCAATAGTTCCAGTTTTTCAGAAACAACCGCAGGAAGAGCATCACCTTTCTTGTATTGCTCTATATAGTTTGCAACTGCCTCTTCCGCTCCTGCCCTGAGATACTCAATAAAGCTCATCGGATACAGTGTCAGAAAATCCACCTTACCAACTGGAAACGAAAGTTGCTTCTGCAAAGCGATTCCGAGCAGCGATCCGGCGCATACGATATGATATTCGGGGGCATTTTCACAGAAATATTTCATTGCGGTGATTGCTCTGCCGCATTCCTGAATCTCGTCAAAAAACAGAAGCGTAGTACCAGGCTGGATGGTCTTTCCGCAGTGCAATCCAAGTTCAAATACAATACGTTTTGTGTCATAGTCCTTTTCGAAGACAGCTTTCAGTGCCTCAGTTTCCTCAAAGTTGAAATATGCTGTATCTTCGTAATATCGCTTACCGAATTCTTTTAGTAGATATGTTTTTCCGCATTGGCGTACGCCCTTGAGAATAAGAGGTTTACGGGAAGTCTTGTTTTTCCACTCCACTAATTTATATATTAATGTTCTTTCCATATGCAGTATCACCCTTTTATATATTAAATTCGTGTACACGCTCTGCGTTTTCCATATTTATTATACATCAAACAATTCATTCTGTCAATACAGTTGCAAATAAAAATGCAGAACGCTTCCACATTTACATCACTTATATACAGTAATATAAAAAGCGAAACGCCCTAAAAAAGCGCTTCGCTATAATTCAGCACACCTACATTCCACAGGCTCCTTGTCATATCGCAGACCTTTTAAGACAGGCTACCGCATATTCCCGTTTTCCGTTTTCATCATATACTTGACCGTACAAACTAGAGATGGCTCAATCCATATCACATGGTTGTCCTCTGCATATTGATAGGAAGCTGTCGAACTGTGAGGCAATGCTTTTATTCTGCGGAAATTTTCACCGCCGACACCAAGGCTAATATGCCCCCTGCAGATCAACGGTCCACCGTTGTATTGCTCGAGTACAAGGCTCGTCATGTGATTTTCCTTTGGAATATATCCGCATACCACAAAATCTTCATCCTTCATATTCTTGCACTTAATCCAGTCACTCGTACGTTTATCGAGGAAATATAGACTGTTCTTGCATTTAGCAACAATTCCTTCCAAATCCTGCTGTTCGGCAAGCGTATAAATGGCAATCCCTTTTCCCTCTATATACCGTGACTGGGCAAAGTGTGCTGATTCTGACACGATGACACTTCCATCAGACGTTTACATTCCATCAACGGCTGCAGATTACCGAATGAAATTGCACCTCTGTGAGATACTGCTATTTGCTTTCCCCATTACAATGTAATTGTATATAGTGTGTCCTAAAGGTATTAAGCAAACATGATTCACAAAATATTTATGGCATTTTCACTTCAAAAAGAAATGAATCCATGTCGTTATTTGTTATTATTAGTAAAGGGATAGGTGTATGATAACACATCAAGTAAGTTGTACAACATAAGCATATAGGAAAAAATGTTTTTTCTAAATAGATCCACTTGAAATGATATTAAAACTATGGTATAATATATTATGTAAGTGCAACAATTTGAATTTATTTTTCATCACGAGGTTTCTAATATGAAAAATTTGGATATTTCCTCTAAAACAGTTCGGAAGATATCTTTAGTTTCGTCAGCGTTATTTAATATATCCGCTTGTGTATATAATTGGATGTCACCTATTGGTATAGCTTTAAGTTGTATTTCTGATTTAGGCGATATTCATAGTGATTATAAGGAGCTCACAAATGAGCAAGCCTTAATTGAGGTTATTGAGCAAGCACTTAAGAAAACATTAGAAAATACCACTTTGCAAAGCCATAAAGATATAATTGAAGAATTATGTAACACAACAGTTGATATCAACAATTTTGAAGATATTATAAAGCAAACAGAAGCATATCAGGTAAAATACTGCACAAACGCAGATGCTAAAGCTATTATTTCTAATTTTGAATATTATTTTATAGATTGTCTATCACACTACGATGCGCTTAGTAGGCTATACATTTTGACAATGGAATACTCAGCACTAGAGGAACTAAAAAAAATTAGCGGCTTTGTGAGTGATACAAATAAAAAGTTAGATGATATTAATAATACCGTAAACGAAACAAATAATCTGATTTTCAAACTTAAGCAACAAATATCCGTAATAAGTCAGGAGATGTCATATATATTAGTTTCTATGAGCATATTTCTCATGTTTGGAATTTTCACTGAATATGGATTTCCCAATTCGTGGATCTTTGTTGGATTAACGAGTTACATCTTATCAAGTTATTTGATTCATAATTTGGTAAAAGACGGTCGTATATATGAAACTCTTTATTCAATAAAGCTTCATATGCAAACTGACCCGATCTGCATGAAAATCCCCAAAATATTATCGACCTTATTACTACCATCGATAATTAGCACTGCTTGTTTTTTGATATATGTTTCAGCAACTTATAACAGAAGTGATCCAGCACTAATATATGCTATTGTAGGATTAATGTTAGGAAATTATATTAGTTCATTATTAAGGACTACAAAGTATAATAATTAAATTATGAGCAGACAAATATCCTGCATTTGATCCACCATACATATTATAACTTTCGATTCCTTGTCTGCAGTATCCGTATTTTACCCGCTAGTTGCCCATACAATTCACCCAAATACACATCACATCCGCTTGACACACTCCATATATTGTGGTATAATACTCTCATAGAGTTATTTTGTGCGTTTCGGCTTTGCCGATATGGTAAGAGAAGCTTACGAGCCTCACTTACATTGCACACGTGGTTAAGTTTGTATTCAAAGTCAGCAGGAGAACTATGCCCATTCAAGGCAGTTCTGTGCTGGCTTATTTTTATTTTGGGGACTATTCCCTGCTCAAAGCGAAAATGACATTGGTTCGCATACGCGAACGCCAAACCAAGATTTACTGGTTGCATGTCGTTTTCGCTTTTTTCTTTTTGCCAACTTACCTTCGGGTATTTGGAAATATATATTTTATTTTAGAAAGGTGGAAACACACAAATGAAAAGAACCCTTCGCAAAAACCATGCCCATCGAAATACAATGTCTGCTCGAAAGCAGCATGTCCATTTTAATGGGTATCCCGACCGCAGAAACAATTTGCGCTTGCTGACACGCAAGGATTCACTGCGACAGCATAAGGCCAACCGTTGCTGTTACAGACGGAGTGCCTAATATGTCTACCGATAGCTACAAACCCCAAGTCCTGGTATCCACGCTTGATTTGCCGGAGGCAGAATGGTTGGAATACCGAAGACGGGGGATCGGAGGCAGTGACGTTGCAGCCATATTCGGAGTGTCACCCTTTAAGACGGCTCGTGATCTTTACTATAACAAGTTGAAGATCGCGTCGTTTGAGGAGGATGAAACAGGTTGGGTACAAAAGGAAATCGGGCATTTACTCGAAGATCTGGTCGCAAAGATATTCCACGAGAAAACGGGATTCCGCGTGTATCAGATCAAGAAAATGTTCTATCATCCCGTGCATTCCTTTATGCTCGCCGATGTAGATTACTTCATCGAGCTGCCAAACGGCAAAACAGCCATACTGGAGATCAAAACTACCAACTATAACGCCAAGGACAATTGGTGGATTGATGGTGCGGAATGTGTCCCGGTATACTATGAGCTGCAAGGCAGGCACTATATGTGCGTTATGAATCTGGATGAGGTCTATTTCTGCTGTCTGTACGGCAACAACGAGAATGAAGTCATTATCCGCCGCATCACGCGCGATAAGGATTATGAGGATGAACTGATTGGGCTGGAAAGCAATTTCTGGAACAATAATGTTCAAAGTCAAATCCCACCGCCGTATGAGGAGGAAGACGGTGAACTCATTATCGATAGTGCTCGCCGGCATTATGGACCCGCTGATCCAAGTCTCCCGACCGTTGAGTTGGTATCCTCTTATGGTGTTAGTCTTGAACGGTTTCTGGAGCTCCAGCAGCAGAAGTCCCAATGTAATGCTCATATTAAGCAGATTGAGGAAGAAATGAAACGATTGCAGGGACGAATCATTGCAGAGATGGGTAAAGGTTGTACCGCTACTTGTCAGAGAGGCAGTAGTGCTTATAACATATCCTATAAGCCTTATCACAAGCCCGGTATCGGAAAGGAATCGTTGGCTCGATTGGAAGCACAGCATCCTGATATTTATCAGGAATATGTTTCTGTTGCAGAAATCAGAAAATTTCATGTCAAGAAGTCACTGGAAACAGCGGCTTAAATTTTTTTAGAAAGGATTGATTATCAATGAATGAAAACTCGCCCCGCCATATTACGAAAAGGAGGGTAAGAGAATGAGTTATCTATGTGTCTATGAACGCACGCTGTTTTACAGTGAGGATACTAAATACTGTGCTATCAGCGTAAGAACTTCCGATCCCAACATTCCGCAGCAAGCTCGCAGTGCATATAAGCACCGCGACAATCTGATTCGTTTTGTCGCCGTTGGATATGAATTACCTCGGACAGATAAAGTCAGCATGGAATTGGATGGTGAGTGGAAAAACAACAACAAATACGGACTTCAGCTCCAGGTACAATCATGTACAGAAATTGTTCCGCAAACAATGGAAGGTATTAAAGGTTATCTTTCCTCTCGCCTTATTAAAGGTGTTGGAGATAAGACCGCTGCGTTGATCGTAGACCGCTTTGGTGCAAATGCGTTGAAAGTAATCGAAAATGAACCTGAAAAGCTGCTCGAAATCCGCGGTATTACACCGGCAAAGTTGGAAGAAATAAAGGCATCCTATACGGAGAGCCGCTGCTTGCGGGATATTATGATTCTGCTTGCGCCCTTCCAAATTACGCCGCCTACTGCAACCAAGATTTATGAGCATTTCGGAGCAAAAAGCGTAGAGATTCTGCAGAAGAATCCCTTTGAGCTCTGTCAGATTCCCGGCTTTGGGTTCAAACGTGTTGATGCAATTCTACAGAAAAACGGATTCCCTCTCAACTCTCCAATGCGCATCCACGGTGCGATTTTCGCTTTTCTTGACACACAAAAGAATGATAACGGTCATCTCTTCTGCGAATCGGAAGCTCTGGTTCAAGGCGCATTCAAATTGTTGAATGAGCGAATATTGAATCCGCAAAATCATGTCATAAAAGAAGCTGTTTCAGATATTCTTCAAGATATGATTTTACACGGCGAAGTCGTAAGCAGTAACGGGAATATTTATCAGACCAAATGCTTTGTGCAAGAGGATGAAACCGCGATGCAGATCGCAAAAATGCTTGCTGTACAGCCTGAACATATTGATATTACTACTGTGCTTGAGCATATTCGCAACAGCATCGGTCTTGCATTGTCTCAGCGCCAGAGTGAAGCCGTGTATATGGCTTTTCGCAGTAATCTTTCCATCATCACAGGTTCTCCCGGTACCGGTAAGACAACTGTTCTTCGTGCCATTATCGAGGTATTCAAATATCTCTACCCTGACAAGAAGATCATGCTTGCCGCACCTACCGGACGTGCCAGCCGCCGTATGGCAGAGAGCACGGGACGCGACGATGCAAAGACACTGCACAGTCTGCTCGGACTTCTCGGTGAAGGCGGATTCGTCCGCAACCAGGATAAGGAACCGCTTGATGCGGATTTGATTATCGTAGACGAAAGTTCGATGATTGATATGTGGCTTGCGCGACAATTCTTCACAAGGATTCGTCCTGGCACCAAGATTGTACTTGTCGGTGACTACGACCAGCTGCAGAGTGTCGGCGCAGGGGATGTATTCCGTGAACTGATTGGATGCGGCCAGATTCCAGTAACACGGCTAAATGAAATCTTCCGTCAGAAGAAAGGAAGTCTGATTGCAGAAAATGCAAAAAGAATCAACGAAAATCATCCGAAATTACAATACGGAGAGGATTTCTCCTTTTACAAAACGGAGACACAGGATGAAACGGCGGATATAATTTGCCAGCTCTACTGTAATGAGGTTGCTCAAAACGGTATTGAGCAGGTACAGATTCTCTCTCCATTTCGTTCAGATGGTGCGGCTTCTGTGGAGCAGCTTAATGCAACACTGCGCGAAATCGTGAATCCACTGAAAGACGATGCACTTGATCTGAAAGTCGCTAATCGTTATTTCCGGATCGGCGATAAAATCATGCAGACCAAAAACAATGATAAGGCTTCCAACGGAGATATAGGCTTTATTCGTAAAATCGGCAGAGATGCAAATAATGAGACGCAGGTGACAATCGAATTTTCGGAATCTCGCATCATTGATTATGGATTCGAAGATATGGGACATATTGAACACGCCTATGCCACTACGATTCACAAATCGCAGGGCTCAGAATACGGCGTTGTCATTATTCCAGTAATTCGCGCTCACGCAATTATGCTTAGACGTAATCTGATCTACACGGCTATTACACGTGCAAAGCAAAAGGTTATTCTTATCGGTCAGTTCCCTATGCTGTATATGGCAATCGGGCGGAACGATACCGGCAAACGTAATACTAAGCTCGGCGAGAGGATAAGCAATTATGTCAAAGCGTTTTCTGTAAAAGAAACAGAACTTCCCAAAGCAAGTTGAAAAATTTCCGAATAAATTGTGGAGATTCGACTTCACACACTATGTTTATATAATAGAAAGGAATAAAACAAAATGAAAAACAATGACAGCGCGGCTTTGCACGCAAAAACATTTACGATCCCCGAAGAAAATCGCGTCCCCGGCTTTGATCCAATTCGTTTCCTCAAAATGACGTCAACCGGACCAAAGCTTGATCTTGGCACAAAAAAAGTATGGTTCCGCTTGAAGTATCCGCAAGGTAAGGTTCTACTTACCGCCGCAAAAATCGATCAGCAGCTTGCTATGATTGAAGCGAGAGTGTTTCTCAACAAAACAGATACCTCGCCCGCCTTCATATCTACTGTGCAGCGTATGCTAAACGAAGTTCCTGGTGGCATGTACGTACAAGCCACCCAAGATGCTGCAATAGAGCAAGTTCTCGATGAAGCGGGATTTACTGTTCAGATAAACGGGGTTCCTATCCCTTCTAAATCTAAATCTGCTGTTATGGCACACACACATCACAATGAGAAAACTGATACTGTTCAGCAGCCGTTTGCATCCGTGCAAAAGGATGTTACAGTAAATAAACCTGAAGTTCACGTAACAGAACATATGCAGGTTCCTGCCCAGTCAACGGTTGTGGAACAGCAGGTTGCCAAAGAACCGATTAAGGCATCTGCCGAAGCAGTTGCCGATATTACTGTACAACCATCAGTTGAAACAATCGCCACCCAGACGGAAACCGCAGAACCTGTTTCTGAAATTCCGGTTGAGCAGGTGTCAATAGAAGTGCAGACAATCGAAACTCCCGAGAATACTGCCGATACGACTCAACCTATCGCAAGAGTAACCACTACTCCCATTCTTGAAAGTATAGCAATCCCTGAAGCCGAAACGGCACCTGTTGGGTCTGCTGACGAATCTGTTCGTTATACCAAAGATATGCCGGTAGAGGAAATTCGCAAGTTAATGACAGTAGAGGAAGCACTGAATTATGAAATTTCAAGTGGCTCGTGCAAAGGTTGGAAAATGTCTCAGGCTATCGCCAGACGTCCTGCCAGCGTAAAATTCTACTGCACCCCTGGATACAAGGGAGATGATAATATTCTCCGAGCAAGTGCGGCAATCGTACTTGCTGAAATTGATCGTCTTATGGCAAGCTAATTGCAATAATTAAGGAAGAAAGGATCCGCCACAATGAGTCAGAAACCGGATTTTCCATTCTGCATAGAAGATGTCGTACATCTCCTTGGCTTAAATATTCGTCGCCCCTGTGGAGATGGTGTTTACACCGACTGCCCATTTTGCGGCGATAATCGCGGAAAACTAAAGGTAAACTATGTGGAAGATGTCTGGCGCTGCAACTATTGTCAAAAAGGCGGCGGCGTGCTTCATCTGTATGCAAATTTCCACAACATAAGTTTGTCGGAAGCCTACCGCGAAATATGCGAAGCTCTAATGAATGGTGTTATTTTTTCATCTAAACCTCTTAGTTCAGAGTCTTCATCAAATAGTCATACCATAAAGCAATCTACTCGTGCCTCTTCTGATGTAATACACCAAACATACTCCGCTATGCTTGAACATCTTGTACTTAAAAAAGAGCACATAGAGCATCTGCATACTGTTCGTGGGTTAACCGATGAGGAAATTGATAAACTATGCCTCAAAAGCACGCCACCTTTCTATCTTTGTCGTTCCATAACAGAGCGTCTGATAGCTTCGGGACACACTGTAGAAGGTGTTCCCGGCTTCTATCAGAAAGATGGAAAATGGACATTGAATTTCTGCTCATACACAGCAGGGATTCTGCTTCCTGCAAAAAGCATTGATGGAAAGATATCCGGTTTTCAAATACGTCTGGATACCTCATTGGCTAGCCCCACTGACAATCCGAACAAGACCGGTGCCAAGTATATTTGGTTATCGTCTTCCGGTAAAGCGGGTGGATGTTCATCAGGAAGTCCGGTGCATATAATTGGTGATCAATATGCGAAAACCATATATGTCACAGAGGGCGTACTAAAAGCAGATATTGCACATTGTATTACCGGACGCACATTTGCAGCGATTGCAGGGGCTAATAATCTAACGTCCCTTGAAGAACTGTTTCAAACTGTTTCTCACAATGGCACAAAGCTTATTGTGGAAGCACATGATATGGATAAATTTCGAAACGAAATGGTTGACAAAGGTGCATCGGGCATTAATTCATTAGCGCATAAATACGGTATGGATTGCAGACGTCTGACATGGAATCCCAACTACAAAGGTATTGACGATTGGCAGCTTGCCCTAAAACGCAAGCCAAACAAGAAGGACGGTGAAATAACTGATTCAGAACCAATGGATATGACACAAAGATTTCGTATCTACCAACTTGACTTTGAAAACGATCATCAAACAAAAAAATTTGCATTCGAGGGTATTGACGCCCTTTATAAAGCCGGATATAGTCAACCACCTGCATCAGAATACAGATTGGTTTATGACGGCTATATAGAATGCAATATGAGTGATGATTCAGAAAAGCAGTTAAGCAGAATTTTCAAAACATACAATGACACTTTGCCGCAAGACTACAACGGCAGAAGCATTTCGCCATCGGATGTGGTAGAACTTTACGACGATAATAACCGACGGTATTATTACCGCGATTACAATTCGTTTTGTCAAGTAAAATTTACCCCATTTATGGCAAAACCAATGAAACAAGGCTGACACAGCCCAAACCAACAAGACACGGTACAGGATTATTCTGTACCGTGTCAAAATTTTATTATAGGAGATTTATTATGGGTATATTTTCTGAAATTGACCTTGATAGAACAATCGTAACGGATGATGATGAAAAACTCGCATCACAGGCACTCGAACAGCCGGAAACTCTTACAACTACAGCTTCAACGCGAATGCCTGCACCGCCAAGCCAAGAGGAAGGTAATTCTCCAGCAGAAACGATAAACCCGCCATCTGAAGACGAAAAGCGTAAAGCCCACGAAGAAGCTGAGGCAAAGCGTAAAGCCGAATGGGAGGCAAAAAAGCGAGAACGCGAAGAAGCAGATACAATGGCATGGGAAGCAGCGATTGCAATGGACGATGATGCGCTGATGGAAGCCTCATCGAACCGTCTGGCTGCTGACGCCGAGCGTATCACTCGCCGCAATATGAAGCAGTGCGTCACCGAATATGTTCAGGCTCTCTGCTATGAAAACCTGCAGTTTGCTCAGCAGGCTATGCACCCCCGTAAGAGCATGATCAACTGCTTTAAGTACATCAACCGCAAAGCAATGGAATTTGTCAAGCAGGAAATGGAAGACAACGGTATAAAACCGACTAATGAAGGATACGGATGCGATGTTCCCGATGACCTTTGTTATCAATGGGCTGTAGACTATTTCAATGATATGGAAGCACCCGAAGATAAGAAGGAAGGCGAAGAGGATTTCGTTCCTAAGCCTTATACCGGTTATACACCGAAGAAGACTACCAAGACAAAAACAGAGAAGAAGGCGGCGAAACCTAAAAAAGCCGAAGAAAAGCCCACAGAAGCAACGCCTACAGTAAAGCAGTCAAACGGTCAGCTATCCTTCTTTAATATGGAGGTTGCCTGATATGATTGCCTGTAAAGCATTTGACCGTGGACTTGTCTGCCGAGGTTATCAGTTTGTAATGGGCAAAAATGTTACCGACAAGGCAAACTGTCGTGAGAATGGTTTCCACTGTGCTGAGGATCCACTGGATTGTCTCTCGTATTACTCCAATATCCATAAGGCAGTTTTCTGCCTTGTGGATGCCGGGGGCGATATTGACGAAGATGACTGTGATTCCAAGATTTCCTGTACAGAGCTGACCATTCTCAAAGAACTCACGCTGGACGAATATTTTTTGTATTCGCTCGCCTTTATGACCGATCATCCCAAACGCCAATGGAGCAGCCATGTCAACAAAGATAAAGCTGCAGCTTGCTGGGGATATACGGTTGTTCGTGGTATTGATCCGGTTGCCAGCGGCAAACTCGGTGACTATCTTGCATTTGCCAAAGAATCTGTTGACAGAAGCCATATTGAGCAGATCGCACTCGTTCGTGTGGACGGTGAAACAATTCTGCCGGATATATGGTATGATGTCAATCTAAACGAAAGGAATGAAATTATATGAATAAAGCAGACTTACTGAAAATGCCGAAGCAGACGGCAACACGGAAAATGCTCAAGATTGCTGCAGAGGACAAGCCGACCATTGACAAATATTCCTACGGTGGTATTACCTATGAAAGACGTTCACAAAAATTTTGGTTATATCTGCGTTGCATTGTTGACGGAGATATTCTGAAGGTATCGTGTTTTCTATCGGAACCGCTTCGTGAAAAATGTCGCACACCGGAATATGAGATATATCTTGATAGGAAAAACCGTCAGTATCTAACCTTTGTTGTAAATGAGAACAAGTGGTATACTGCCTCTTTTGAGCGTCTTCCATGGCCGGGTTATCGGTATAATTCTCACGGTGTTATCCTGGAAAAACAAACCGAAAATATGATAAACAAGTTTTTTGGAACATCTCGCGAAGGAAATTCCATTCTTCAAAGCATCCGTGATTTTCAGAACGATATTATGCGTGAACGACTGAAAATGAAGCATAAAAAGCAGACGGATCCTTGGGATGAGGACCTAAAACAGACACGAGCGGTACCAAAGGATTGGAACCATTGGGTTGACAAGGTTGGCATTCCGGAACAATATATCTTCTACACCTATTCGCGCAAGAAATACAAGGAAGGTTACTGTACATACTGTGAGCATGATGTGCAGGTACAGCCGCATCACAATGAGATGGGAAAGTGTCCGCACTGTCACCATACAGTTATGTATAAAGCACTTGGCAAATTCAAATATCACTGGACGAATAATTATCCGGTTTATTTGATGCAGAAATGCAAAGACGGCTTTATGATACGCGAGTTCATCACCAGCAGACAATATGTAAAAGAAAACATACGAGAACCACGCCTCTGTATTTCCGAAAACCGCAGAGCTATTGGCAATACAGAAGGTAAGGTGGAGCGCGCGTATTACTTCGGAGATTACAAACATGTTGCCTATCGCTGGATAAAAACAGGCGTATGTTCATACTCGTGGAATGGTAATGAATCAGGAAAAATTTATGGCAAATCACTTCCCTGTATCGCTAAAACATATCTGCGTAAGACCGGATTAATTGAGATGTATCGAAAACAAGGTATCCTTGATCCCGAAAAGTATCTTGCAGGCTATGAACACTCACCATACATTGAAAAATTCGCAAAAGCAGGGCTAACTCGTCTTGTCAATGAGAATCTGAGTCGAGTTTACTGGTCAAGCGGATATCGCGATGATTCATTCCGTATTGATCGTTCACAAACGTCCTTGACAAAAATGCTCGGTATTTCCACAGAAGAATTAAGACGTCTGCGCTACTGCAACGGCGGCAAGCACATGCTTCTTTGGTTACAGTATGAAAAGGCGATTGGCAAACCCATCCCTGATGATACAATTAAGTGGATGCTTGACAATAAGATGGTTCCAAGCGATCTGAATTTTGCTCCATCTCAAATGAGTATTTCTCAGATCCATCATTATTTGCAGCGACACATGAGAGAAGAACGGATGAACTTACACGAAACCATTACCACATGGAAAGACTATCTCTCTATGGCAGCACGTCTTGGTTATGATTTGAACGATGAAATAATCTACCGTGTCCGCAGGCTTCGCAAACGCCATAATGAACTGGTCGAAATTCTGGAGCAACAGAATATGACGGTTCAGGCAGGCGAGATCCTTCGTGATTTCCCCCATGTAGAGAAAAATCTTCGTGCAGTTAAGGCAACTTACGAATATGGCGACAAGGATTATACCGTTCTTGTTCCAAACTGTATCGAGGATGTGATTACCGAGGGGCGCAGTCTGCACCATTGTGTAGATAAACAGGAAAGGTATTGGGATCGAATCGAAAGAAACGAATCCTATATTTTCTTCCTTCGCCGCACCGCTCAGCTGGATAAACCGTACTACACCTTGGAGGTTGAACCTGGTGGAACAATCCGTCAAAAACGAACCATGTACGACCGCCAAGAAGACGATATCGAAGATGCCAAAGGATTCCTTATCAAATGGCAGTTGGAAATCAAAAAACGACTAACAGATAGGGATCGTTCCCTTGCAGAAAAGAGCCGTATTCTTCGTCTTGAAAACTTCAAACAGCTGCAAAAAGATAATGTTATCATCAATACAGGTCACCTGCACGGTGCGAAGCTTGTAGATGTACTGATGGCAGATCTTATGGTTGCAGCATAATACAGAAAGGAACAAAGTAATGCGCAAAGAACTCAAAGAAATTCAGGAAAAGTACGGAGAAGATATTTTCCGTCTGGCAATCACTCATCTCATCCACGTGGGAATCAATGAATTCTCCAAGCTGGACATTGATGAACTCTGTGAGCAGGTACTCCGTGAAACTCCAGAAAGTGCTATTATGACAGGTACATATCAGTCGGACATACTTCGCTGTGCACATGAGATATGCCGGTATTCGGTTGACGATCTGCTGAAGTTCGTCAAAACCGATGTCAGCATGGCAGGTATTCCACCGCATCTTCGTTTGATGATCGCATTCCGTGCGAACGCTACAGAACATCTAATTATGAGCTGTATGCTTCCCCCCGATGCCGATCACGAAATGCTGAATACACTGACCGAGGAAGTTGAACGGCGTGAAGATGAATATGAGAAAAAGCATGGCAGCTTATATGGCTTCGATATGCGTTGTGCAATCGAAAATGCCGCAAAAAAACTCAATATTCCACTGGAGCCTATCCCTTATGATCATACAATATATTTGTGGGGTACAATGATATGAGTAAGACAAAATTCAAACCCGATTGCAAACTTATCGGTGAAGACGGCAACATTTTCAATTTGCTGTCAATCGCTTCACTAACTTTACGAGCAAATGGACTTTCAGAAGAAGCTGCAGAGATGAGAGAGCGAGTAACTACTTCGAACAGTTATGAAATTGCCCTCTGCTTTATCGGTGAATACGTAAACATTCGTTAAAACAAAAATAGACGTGGGCTTAGAGTATTTCTATGCCCACGTCACTACAAAACGAAAGGATTATTAATATGAATCAACTTGGAAGCCTTGCAGTTATCTGCGCAAAACGCCCCGAAGTACTTATGCAGGTATATGATGGAATGGTATCTGTCTATGTCAACTTTGGTCCCGAACGCACTTATATGATGGCAGCTTGGGATGATGATGCTTCGTCAAATAGCGGAGAATCTACTTGATAGACAGGTGCAATCGTATGGCTTCTGGTTTGGTAACTACCTTTGTTTTGAGGAAGATTGCGATGCTCCGATTGTTATTCGCGAGCTAATGGATAAAGGTTTATATGCCGCCCCCGCAAACGAATTTTACAAGCCTGGCGAATATGAAGATTGCATCAACCGCAGTCTGCAATGCTGGCATCCGGATTACTGGTTATACCGTAGTAAAAAAATGAATTTATAAGTACAAACAGTAGGCTAGGTTGCGTTAAGTATACAAAATATTTAACGCAACCTAAATTATTTATGTAAAGTGGAAATGAAATAGTATAAGTATTTGTTATATTTATTAAAGGGTATGATATATGAAGGAGGGCGATTCCAATAATTGTTTAGACATGCACACAATATGCTATCAAGGCTTATAGTGTGTAACACCCAACCCAACTAAATTCAAAAAACATAGGAGAACAAAAATGAAAATAACAAAAAGGATCTTACAAATTATAATTATTGTTACATTGATGGCATTTTCATGAAGCCATTGAAAAAGAATAATCGAATAAAAACATCCCAAATTTTTCCGTCAAAAAAAAGATTCATTATTTTACTATTTCTTTTCATAGTTATTATTGGTGAAATTTTGGGTGTCATATTATCCGATCGTGAACAATATTTTGTAAATCAAACGATGTACTTAGATGAACGCTTTGTATATGACAACACTGGGTATGTATTCGATGAAGATGCTGCAGATATTTACGGCAAAACATTTTCCCTTCAATATGAACTAAAAAGTATTCCCCACTATAATTTTTATCATATATACGGAGATATAGAGATCGACGGAGTTCTATATCCTTGCAATCAATGGATAATGTGTCCTAACACTCCCATTGCAAAAAGCATTTGGGCAATTATTGAATCCATAAAAATGATTACAACCGGTTACACTAGCGGAGTTTTTCATTTCTCAAAATATCCGAACATAGTTTTTGCAAATAAAAATGGTTATCAACTGCGTTTGATAACACAAGCCGGGTATAATCCGTGTATACAAATATACAAGGATAACACCGATAAAAAGGCACAATACAATTCATTCGATTATTCAGAATACTCAAAAGAACATTATAGCCCTGCGTATCAGGAAAAAAGTTATATTGAAAAATAATAACCGCCGTAGGTTTACAAATTGACACAAAATAACTCCTTAATGTTTGAATGCATTCAAATTATAATTCAAAACTTAAGGAGAATAATATGCCAAACCATTATACAGTAACTGAAACATCGTATAATTCGGTAAGTTATCGTTACATTAAAACCCCAATTGAATTAATCCGTCCTTTGATTATCAACCAACCGCTTTGCGCAACAAGTAATATTGGTATCAATGGCGGACATTATGCCCCCGCCGAAAAAGATGTGTACAATGTCCCACCGAAAGCAGGCGTGTCGATCAACTGGTACAAAGAATCCGATGGAACCATCGATACTAATAGTCATTTGACTAATGACGCCGATCAGGACAACACAATTTATAGAGGAACATTATGTGTTTTTCGTACTGCATCTGGAATTGCACGTGCTTTTGTAGTAAGAACCACAGATGTAGATAGTGTTATTCGAGAAAACACAGCATGTGATTTTTTCGCAATGATTGGTGGAGGTTCTCTAGCACTGCTTAACACAGATGATGTCTGGGAAACGATCCAGGCGAATGAACAGTTCGACGCGCTGGCTTACAATTTGCCACTAGCTCGTCGAAGTGCCATTGGGTATAAATATGATGCTACTGATGGAATCGTTTACGCATACTTGATCGTATCACTTGAATGGACCAATCTGGCTGGAATCCGGAATTTCTGCAAAAATTCACTCCAATTGGATGATGCCATTCATTTGGATGGTTCCGGCTCCACTCAAATGCAGTGGTATGATACTGCAGGGAATCTGCAGAAGGATAAAGGATCAGATAAAAATAATTCCACTATGCCAAATGGTCGATACATTTGGAACATGGTGAAAATCACAAATCCTGCATAAAACGCACAAGACACCAAGCAGAAATAGAGGGTTTCTGCTTGGTGTCTTAATCATATGGAAGGATATTTACCAACTCTTAGTCCTTTGTAAAAGCATACTTATTCTCTTTAAAACTCAGTATGCATCTACAAAATTGTGATAATTTTATCGGTTGGTTTACTTTTTTACTTTTTTTATTTAACTCTCTTTACATATTGAACGTATTCAAAAACACAAACAGGAGAAATGTTATGGTACTTTAACTATAGTTTTAATATTGAATTCTTCAATTTATATATCAGCTATACTTCCTGTTTTTGTGTATCCGCATTGGTATCTGATGTATCTACTGTTTCATCGGAATTACCAGGGTGCATATTCTCCTTTTTATACTGTAAGATACCGAAAACCACAAGTACAATCAATACACTCGAAATGACAAATTTCATTAAAACAAATACTCCTTTGTTTTGACACCTACTACTGTTTGGCATAAAATCTTCCATAATTTAATAATATCAGAGTATTCATTTCTGCTGTTTTAGTTTTCAGTATTTCTAACAATTACAAAAATGTATAAATCACCAAATTATATGTTTATTACCAGCAAATCAAAATACTCTTCAAAAAAGAAAAGCCGGTGGCAAATTTGTTTTAACACAAATTTGCCACCGGCTTCGGGTTATTTATTGTGTATCCTGTAAAACAGGCTTTTCAAGCGTCGAGGTTTACGATGATGCGTTGCTTTTTTATACTTTCTGTGTCGGTAGGGCCGACTCCGTGAACGATCGTATCGTCCTCTGCGTGAAAAGTAAAGATATTTGAGGTAACCTAACAGGCGCCGTGGTTTCATGCCGGCACCATCCAATTATCAGGTGGTAGGATAGGAGCTGACGGTGCCATCTGCGATAGTGGGACCGGAGTAAGCGCTGAAGAGTTCGGTGATTTTATCCTGGATACCGGGGATGATCTGAGAGTTGAACAGAGCAACCATAGCGGTAATCAGGAGGGAGCCGAGGATTACAGCGATGATGACCTTGACACCTTCGGAGATGTAGAAGTCGCCGTCTTCATTGTTGAGAGCCTGCTTTGCAGATTCCTTGAGAGCCTGAGCCTTGAGGGAAACACGGGTAGCGATGTTGGAAATAGCGTTTTTCATAATAAAAATCCTTTCGTTTTTAGAAAAATCTGTTATATTTTTGTTCGTTGTTTTTGCACCCATATCAATGATTACTGTCCGATCCTCTTGTCTAAGCCGGATATGGATGCGTGCGTGAATAATCGGACATAGATGAAATTATGTAGGCGGGCAGCTACGCCCTAAGTGAAACCACTCCGATATTTCATCGGCTACTCCTCTCTTGTTGATTTATTTATCTGAAAGAGGCACATGATAATTACACCAAATATGCCTCCAACAGCACAACCAATAATGAACGGAATCATAGTTCCAGCTCCTGTTTAGAATAGAATACCCACGTTTGCGACAACTTCGGTGACAAGTACCACGCCGTAAATGAGCAGAATACAGAACATCATAAACATACAGTATTTCTGCATAGCTGCAGGTCGCTTCATTGCATCTTTTTTGAGATTGTTCTGTTCCAACTGCCTCATGTCGAACGTGAGCATCTTGAAGTACACACGCTGGTCATCGCCGCGGAGTACACCCATTAGACCGCGAATCACGTCGGACATCAGTGGGCTGTTGATTCGCTTCTCCAGTTTGAGGAGTGCGTTCTCATAGTTGCCTGTCTTCATATCGGCAATGGTCTGATCCAGTTCTGCACCGAAATCCTTATCAGCAACTCGGCGGTAGGCAATGAACATCCGCAGAATGTCGCGGTCGATCTCCAGGTTCTGCGCCACAGCGGACGTAAAGCGAGGAATCTCCCTCTCAATACGCTTGCGGCGTTTCTTCACGAAGTCAAGGACTTCCTGGTATCTGGCAAATCCGATCAGACAGCCCAGTGCAATGCCTACCAAGATAAACAGCGGTGAGATGAACCACATGGGAATAGATGCAAGTCCGATCAGTACACCGCGTGCGATTGCCGTTGCGACATACTGTTCCGGCGTCATTTCCACATGGGCGATATCCAGCGCATTCTGTAACTGCGACCGCTTCAGTGGATCCATGCTGATGTATTTGGCGAACACATCGGCAACCTTGGCGATATACACGTCGCTGAGGTTTTCTTTTCGTGTGCCGGATCTGCGTCCCGCCAGCATCATCATCTTGGAAGTTTGTCCGGTGGGAACATCCACTCCTGCGCAGATGAAGTTATAGCACGCAACACCAACGAGGGCTGATATGAGCATAATGAGTAATCCAGCTGTCATACTTATACCCCCTTATACTCAATCGGTACGGAGAGCTTCATGATTCTCATGAACGAGAACAGGACGATTGCCGCACATACTGCCAGCGTGATCTTACCCTGCAGGGAGTACACCAGCGTCATAAACCAGTCGTGATTGATCACATACAGCAACGGCACGTTAACGATTACCAAGCCCATCATCATGAAGGATTCGCGTTTGATCGACGCCACGCTTGCATCCAGCTCAGACTGCACCACGCGCACGTCGCTGAACTTCTGAATGATGCTCAGGAGCGTGTTCTTCATAGTACGGTCAGACTGGCAGCGGATGAGGGCGTTAACCCACTCGTGGAAAATGTAATTGGGAATTTTCAGCTTGAGTCGGTTCAACGCTGATACTGTGTTGGCATTGATCAGCTCGGATTCGGTGATGAATTCCTCAAAGTGAACTCGCACCGGAGGATTGATGAAGTTGATGTTTCCCTTGACTGCGATCAGAATATCCTCGGTTCGCAGATAGGATGTGGTAATGATGGACAGTGCCGTTTCCAATTCCGCATTGAGCTGCTTCTTGTATGTTCCGGCCGTTGAGCGAACATAAATGACCGGGATATACGCAAAGGAAACACCCAGCACGGGAACGAGGAATCCGTTGCCCATAAGGAGCGCGAGCAGGCATCCGACAGCAAATCCGATAATGGAGAAGGTCTTGATGGATTCAAACTTGTTCTCTCGTCCGGTTGCTTTGAGGATCTGTTCCACTTCATAAGATTCACGCCTAAAAAAGCCGGTCAGTGTATTGCCGGACATGACTTCCAGATCTTCTGCCAGGGTGAAGCCGCCGTTGCGCTTGACCATTTTCTCGAAGAGTGCGGTGAATCGGATGTCGCAGATCGCCACGATGCCGAGCGTCAGGAGTATAAAGACAGATAAACTAATCCACGTCATCTGTTACCTCCTTCGTCTTTCGCTCCGGCTTGGTGAATGCGGCAAGCTCCTTGGCAGAGATACCGTTTTCCAACATCCGCTTGCGCAAGGTGTCGGAAATATTGGAACACTGCCTGTGCTTGCCCTTGATCGTCACCTTACCGTCCGCATCTACGGAGTTGTCCAACACATCGTACCGGAACAACGTGCGGGTGACGGTCTTGCCCTTGATGAAATCCTCGCCTTCGATGATCTCCATAATCTTACGGGAGCCGTCGTCCAGCTGCTTGGTGTATACGATGATGGGAAACGCTTCTACCATAATCTGCAGGAGAATTTCGTCCGCCATCTGGAATTTTCGCTTCGCCAGCGTCATCATTCTTTTATAAGATGATTCGCCGGAGTTGGAGTGAATGGTGGTAAGGCAGGTGTGACCCGTTCTTGAAGCTTCCGCAACGGACATACATTCCGCTGCCGCGCGGATCTCACCAACGCCGATCACATTGGGATGTTTACGGAGTACTCGCTCCAGAAGAAAGTCCTGGTCGATATCAAGCTCCGGATTCTCATTGGGACGGGTGAGCAGATGGCAGACACTGTTGAGGATGTTGCCGTTTTCATCCCGCTTCACAAGATTGAACTCTCGGCTGCCGTCTTCGATGGTAATAAGCCGTCGGTTATCGGGTACAGTAGAGAGCAGCCACGCCATGATGGTGGTCTTACCGGAGCCGGTGGCACCTGCAATACAAACGGACACGCCGTATCGTACACAGGCGGTGAGAAAGTCGAGCATCTGTCCGGTTGCACTGCCGCTGTTCAGGAGCTTGTCTTCGGTTACGGATTGCTGGTTGACGATACGGATGGAGGCATTGACACCCACATCCGGGTCCACCAGCGGAGTTTTATCTACGGAGATTCGGATATTCTTATCGATATGCCCGAGCACCGACGGCATAGTATCGTCGATAACCATACCGCAGGATGTGAGCATACGGCGCATAACGTCGATAGCCTGTGTGGGAGAAGCGAACTTCTCGGGAATCTTCATGGACTTGCCGCCCGACATGATGACCTCAATGTCGTTGTAGGCGTTGATATTTACCTCTTCCACGCCGTCCATATAGATCCACTTACGCAGGAAGGAGTACCCCGCCATATCTTCGTAAAGGCGATCCACAAGCTGTTCGGATGTATATCCGTCTACTGTGTAACGCTGTTTGATAAGGTACTGCTTGATGATGTTCTTAATGAGCACAGCAGCATCATTGCCGCCGCTGGAAATGGCTTTGGCATGGTTATCGGAGAGATACTTCTGCACCTCTTCCAGAAGGTCGTTGTAGTTAACACCGGTGGTCTTCTGCTGAAAGAAGATATCATTCAAATTCTTATGATTCGGACTCGGCTGCGTCATCGTAACCACCTCCTGTACAGCGTTCTTTTACTTTCCTGAGCGCAGATAAATAGCGTTCGGAGCAGTATTTTCCTGCACCGAAGGTCACTCCTTCCGTTGCCGCACGGTCGATCTCCTTGCTCCAGGGAAGCAATCCGTCCAGATGTCCGAAGACGTGCTCCATCTCATCCAGCGCATAATACGGACGGGCAGAACCGGCGAAGATCAGGTGCGAATCCAGCTTGAACTTCTCACCGGAGAGCAGCGGTGTCTGCGCCTTCCGGTAACTTACACCACGCAGGTCAGCGGAGAATATTCCTACTGCTACATTCGAAACCTCAATCGAAGCAGGGGTAAACAGATCTGTTATGCGGGATGTACAGTCGATAATCACATAATCGACCATTCCCGCGACCACCTCAATGACTTGTGCGATCTTCCCATAATCGGTATCCGGATAGGACAACGGCATATCACCGGAGGTGTACCCGAGCACACCAACATAGGGATAGGATTTTAAGAGCTTGACCCTCTCAGCGATGATACTGTTATTGATATCAGAGGAAGTAAGAATGTGCCCGAGAGACATATTGTTTTCGATATTCTCGTTCGGGAACCAGACCGGCAGCATCGGCACCGTCTGATCGGGGGAGATAATAATTGCTTTGGATTTATCTCGTGTAAGGTATCTTGCGAGAATCGCGGAGAACGTGGACTTACCGCTGCCGGGACTGCCCCAGACAGCGATTACAGAAGCATTGTTATAGTTCATCCCCAGCCCTCCGCTTCATTATCGGGAAATGTGAATACAAATTCGAATTCATCTTCCTCCGATTCTTCCTCCTCCATCTTTTCTCGAATCTCATCCAGAATTTCATCCTGTTCCTTCAAAAGTTCTTGAGAATGCTTGACGTCTCCACGGGAAACCAATACCAGATGCATAGGATTTTCGTTCTCGATGGTAATCATCTTTTGTGCCTGAAGATCTTCCACCAAGAATGTGATTGTGGAAGCCATACGGGATTCGTCACCCACAGCATCCTCGATATTCGTGCCGTTAGAATTGGAAATGGCGATGATCCGCACATACTGCAGTTCCTCCACCACTTCAATCTCGCCATCTTCATTGTAGCTGTAAATTGCTACAATATCATCGGTGCGGAGCTTGTTGGAGAGGATTCCGGCAAGTGACTGTACTGACATGGAGATAGCAATCTTGTCATCGGGGAGTTTACTGAGGATAGGATCCTTATCTGGGGACTCGGCACCAACTTTAGAAGGGAGAAAATAATCTCCCGGAACGAGATCCACAAGTGCGTAATAACCAACAACTTGTTTCATATCCGTGGCAACATTCGCCGGCAATCCGTGAGAGCTGATTTCTACGATTTCAAGCGCCTCTGCAGGAATCATTGTACCTTTATCAATAGGCTGTACTACCCGTACAATGTTGATTTTGGTGTTTGTCTGACCTATAACCGCGGGGATTCCGACGAGAGCAATTACAGCCGCCAGAGCAATACTGATAATACCAAACAGCATTCGTCTGTTCATCTTCATGATACATGCTCCCCCTCAATGATTGATGTTTTTTTCATTATCGAAGCGTTTCCTTTCGTGTTTTAAAACTCTTTATTTACCTTTGGCTTCTTTTTACCGCAAACAAGCAGAATTACAAGCGCGATTAACAGAACAAATGCGACTACAAAAAGAATAGTCTGCACAACATTCACTTGATTTCCTTCAACCGAAATAACTGTTTCTTCGCTAAGATCTGTAATAGTAAAGGTTGCGGTGTTCCCTTCGATATCAGCACCCTCTGCTTTGATCTCCCCTGGCATAGTTACCGAAACAACAAGACGGTAAATCTCGCCTGCATCAAGATTCAGCAAAGCAAGATCATCCATATCCATCTTTTGAGAATTTACAGTCGCCGTAAAATAGTAGGTATCATCAATAACACTGCTTCGCTTCCCTGCATCAACCGATTTGAAAATGTGATAATCTTCGGGAACTTCGGATTCCCATGTATCATCCGTTTCTTCTTCAGTATCACCGCTAGAGAGAGTTGTCGTGTCGTATTCAAGGTCCAGCAGAATATCCTTCAGTTCATCATAGGAATTAAACTGCTTATTTTCCACATAGCAGATATAATCCTTTCCATCCTCTGAAACAAGCCCTGTCTGTTTGCCTTCAAAAATATCTGTGCCTGACTGCTCAAGCATTGAATTGTAGTAGGTTTCAGAAACGCCGTAGGACACCTCAACAAAACCGCTGCCATCCTCTTTTATGTTGATATTTACACCGGATCGAACACACGATGTCAGCATAAGGAGCACCGATGTACAGAGCAAAACCAACATGCAGAATTTTCTTTTTGAAATCATGAGAAATCTCCTTTTTTGATATAAAGTTTCGCCCGACAACATTACTTGCCGGGCGATTTTGACTTATATGAAATTACATACTACAGACAGGATATACCCTACCGTCATAAAAGGTACAAAAGCAATACGGATAAACTGCATCCGAAGAACATATTTACAGAACATTGCATATACCATCGCACCAATACATGCTGAAATGAGCAGAACTATCATCCCCTCAAGACCTGTAGCAAGTCCCAAGACTGCGGCAAGTTTGATATCTCCACCGCCGATTCCACCCTTTGTAAACATGGCAGAGGTAAGAAGCAATCCGCCGCCGAACAGAGCGCCGAGAATACCGTAAAGCAGTACCAACCAACCGTATGCTATTGTTGACAGAACCAGATGAAGTGCTGTAAACGGTAGCATAACAAGCAGAATCTTGTTCGGCACTCTCTTATATTTGATATCATACCATACAAGATAGGCGAGAAAGCCGAGTATAACCGCCTTAACTACGCTGAGTATAATAGTCATCATACATACTGCCCTCAATTCTAACTGTTGCATAAGTATATCCCGAAAGCATTCCTGCAGGAGTCCACAGATCGTAAACATAATACTTCACGCTGTAATCTCCGTCCGGATACCAAATAGGTGTCTTATGCATTCGTCCGCCGCTGATGCTGTTTGCATCCGGATTAAAGTTGAATGTCGCCGTGTAGCTCGTTCCGTTTGATTCCGATATTCTATCAAGCATATCCGATCTGTCTGCATTTGTTGAATAGTTGAACTCTGAATAATAAGCATTCACCTTGGCATTACCGGTCCACATACTTGCGGGAATACCTGTCAAGGTTGCTTCAATTTCAGTATTCAGACCATAACCGCTTCGGGTTTTCCACTGCCGCTTTGTATTGTCATATTCCGACCATACTGCTGTTTCATCGGGGATTAACGCAGCTGAAACATCAATTCTTGCGGAATAGTTCTTTTTAACAAAGCCGCCGTTCCACTCCCACACGTTCCAACTTCGAGTTGGCATATTCTTTGTCTTGTATACGCTTCCAACAAAGTCGGACGGGGCATCCAATTCAAAGCTTGCATCGGGAGTATTTCTGTCAGGCAGTTTCACAGTTGTAGCTGACTTAGTGGAAACATCATTGGCATTATTTGCATCACCAATATCAAGAGGCGTAGATACAGTAAACTTGAAGTTTACATTGGCACTTGTATAGCCATTTTCAGGAATATCCACACTGAACCATACTAGGTTACTTTCACCTGCCGGACAGATTGCTGTTGTTGTCTGTGTATCAAACACGCTGCCACCATTCCGTGTTGCTGTCATTGTTACAGTAAGCGGGACATCGGGTGTGAAATCAATCAACTCATCGCCAACAATTTCGGCGGATACCATAATTGTTGATCCTCGGTATACCGTTCCATCAATATCTTCGGATACAATTCCTACATCTGCCTTTTTCTTTTCAAGGTATATGGTTATGCTCTCCACAGTGTCATAGATCGAAATAGTAGCGGATCCGCTTGCCGATGTATACCCACTGAGACTTGCCGTAAAGGTATAACTTTGAAGCGGTAGACCTGCAAATGTGGCAGCTCCGCCGCTGTTTGTGGTTTTTGAATATCCTCCACCTACAACACTCGCACCGGACAAAGCCACACCAGTTTCTTTATCCTTGACATAGACAGTAATATCGCCCTCGGTTGGATATGGTGTCAAATAGATGGTAATGGTGTCAGTTGTGTCATTGACGCTAATTGAAGCTGAGGCACTGTTATCCCAGTATCCGTCCTTTACTGCACTGAAGGTATATGTTTGAAGCGGAATACCCGTAAATTTCACATAGCCTGAGCTATTTGTTGTTCCTCTATAACCGCCGCCGGATACTGTTGCACCCGAGATAATACTGTTTGTATCAGCATTGCGAACATATACTGTGATATCACCTTCCGTTGGAAGCGGTGTCAGATAGATCGCTATGCTATCACTTTGACTGCTCAGCGAAATGCTTGCATTTCCGGAATCAGAATAGTAACCGCCAGCACTAGCATAGAAGGTATAGCTTCCGAAACTGATATCATAGAAGTATGCGTCACCATAGTAATCGGTATAATCATATGTTCCTGCCCCTGATACATAAGCACCAGAAATCGTATCATAGGTGTATGCGTCATATACAGTCACATAGATATCGCCCGTCTTTGGTAATGGTTCAAGATATATATAAATCGTATCGGAGGGACTGCTTTTTGAAAGTGTTGCTGTTGCCGAATCCGAATAGTATCCACTCTTACTAGCAGTAAAGGTATGACTTCCGGTAAACGAGATCCCACTGAAAGTACAATAGCCGCTGGAATTTGTCGTTCCGCTTGCCGCACCTGAAATGGATGCTCCGGATATTGGTCGATTGGTATCGGCATCATATACATATACCGTAACATCTCCGGAATCTCGTGTAAGGAACAAACTAGCTGTCTGATTGGGATTATCAGCACTCAGGTTTACATAAGCTCCTGCAGAACTATATCCCGGAGCACTGCCGGTAATATCATATCCCGTAAAGGAAAGTCCCGTAAAAGTTGCGGGATTAGATGAACTCGACTTACTTGCACAAGTTATGACTGTACCTGCTGTAATCAACTGTCTGGTATCAGCATCATAGGCATATGCCGTAATACTACCGGATGTCGGTTTCTTTTCATAAAGGAATGTAACATTTACGGGAGAGGTTGATGTATTATAAGACTTGCTGTAGCTTGTCTTTGTAGTACTTGAACCCGTGTCCGATCCGCAGCTCCACTCCATTCCCTTATAGGTATATCCACTCGGGACAAAGGACGAGGCATTAAAGGTAATCGTTATTGACTGATTCGGTTTAATGTATGAGTACCCCGATGCGGATGCTGCTGATTGTGTATGAAGCGTTGTTCCGCTTGTTGTCTGCCATGTAGCTGTGCCTTCTACTGCTTTTGGTGCTTGGTAAGAGATATCCATACTTCGTGCAGTTTCAAAAGCATTTAACGTACTTGACGACCACATAGCAACATTACAAAGAGCATCGAAATCACTATATGTATCGTAATATCCGATAGTTGCATTGTTGCTTGGTTTATAGACACGAATCATCGACGAACCGGACAGTATATAGGTTTTGCCGTCGTATGCGTTAATAAGTCCGGTTACCGTATCATACGCGGAATCTGTAAGGTCAGAGCCCCAAATGAATTCAATTTCAGTCGATAATCCTGATTGTACCGTTCTACCATTCTGCGTAATTTTTCTTATGATCGCACCGGTATACTCCCACTTTATTGCCGCTTCGCCGTATTTTGCAAATGTAAAGTTGACCGCTATACTGTCGGTAACACCGGTATTAGTCTTTACATAGACAGTAAAGGACGCAAAATCATCATAATCATAAGCAGTATAGGATATCGAGTCACCGGATGATGTTACCTTGTATCCATCATCGTAATAATACATGTATGTTACATAACAGTTCTCACAGTCGGCATAAACCGTGAATGTTGCAGGCAACGATACTGCTTCCAAAATACCGGAGGAATAAATTGAGCCTCTCGGTCCTTCAGCATAAAGGCTGACCGATGATACAACAGGTGGATTACAGGTTTCGCATGAAGATAAATATGAGGTTCGTCCACTGTACTCTTCATATCCACATGAATAACAGACATAATACTTATCATGTCCGTTACTTCTATGCGTTAAATCAGTGTATGTATATCCGGAGTAGTGATTGCAGCACTGATTGCATCCCGATACAGTATCATAGTCGAGAACCGCGCAACAGGTTGTACATACCGTAGCATGCGGATGTGAGCCATCTGTCCATGTGCTTCCGGTGTGGTAACATTTACCAATGGACGGATTGCACACTGAGCAATTGGATTTTGTCATATAGCTTCCGATATAAGACTTTTCGCCACATCCTTTTTGGCAAAAATAAAAGTACTCGTGAGGATGGACAGCATCTGCCCAGCGAGTACCTCCAAAGCTATGTGAACAACTTGCAGCTGATACAGCAAGCGGCAGCAACGAGAGAAGCGTTGCTGCCGCTATGAGTAATGGTAATATTCGATTTTTAAATTTCATAGACAGTTCCTTTCCGCATGGGCGTTGAATCAATTAAGCCCATACTTTTCAAGGAGATAATCTTCCTTTGCGCTATTGGTAAGATCGGCAATTGTCTGAGTGTCCAGTTCCAGTGGACGTTCCGGATTATAGTAGCCGACTTTATTGATGTTGATGGTCATGTGTGTAAGACCGCACCCTACAAAGATGTTTACTTCTCGCCCATCGATGTAGTGCGTTCCCCAAGTGCCGCTGTTAACGCCACCTTCATTATCACGGAATGTTTCCCAAAGTTCGCCCTTGATGGATTTCATCATAAGGTCGTACACGGTATTATATCCGGTTGGGTAAATAATCATCAGCATTTCCTTAATTTCTGCCAACGTTTCGGCATCAAATTCTTCTACGCGGATCTCACACTCATAAGAGCCGTCACCGTTTTGAAGCTTGTTTTTACTCTGCTTTACATACCAATCAGGAATTTCGGTAGTGTCAGATGCGTTTTTAAGAACTGCACATCCATAATACCCACTGTCCATATCTTCACTGATACTAAACAGATCACTCATCATAAGACGGTCCCACATTGATTTTTCATTACCGTCTTCATTCTTTCTCGTTATCTGAACAGTATTGGTACGAGCCAACCAGTCAACAGTGCAATCGAGCGTTTCCGCAATTACGCGGAGCGGTACCATTGTGCGCTCGCCAATAAGCTCGGATTTAACATCCAGAGTTTTATGCTTGCCGTCAATAACAGCGTGGTTAGTTCCTATGTACATAACGATTCGCCCGTTATCAATCACAGCTGCATTCACCTTGTCGTCCCATTCAACATCATAACCAAGGCTCTCGGCGACAAATCTTACCGGAACAAGAGTTCGGTTATTTACTATAGTGGGTTTCTGATCGGGGAAGTCTACCACCTGTCCATCCACCTTTACGGTGACGTCTGTGGAAGTGGGAGATGATGCAAACGACGTGATTGCCATTGCGGACATCAGCGTAAGTGCTGTGAGTATGACAGCAAGGATCTTCTTTACATTTTTTCTCATCATAGTTTTTGCTCCTTTATATTGAATCAATTATTCTTGACCGAGCCGCAGCTTACTAGTATGCTTTCAGATTGTGTTTACCCCCAATCTCAATTTCTTCTGTTCTGATCGTTCGAGCGTCACCAAACAGAGAAACGTAGTATTCTACATCACAGGTTACGATGTATTCGATGCTGTCCGCATTTTCCGTAAAGGTAAGTTCAATATTCTCAACCTTATAGTTTTCGGTCTGCGTCGGCATTGCGGCGTTGATATTGGAGACAACCAGTTCACGAAGTTCCGATCTGTAACTTTCATCTTCCGTCAGTGTGCGATAATACTCACTAAGATTTCCCTCTCGCATCGCTTTGTAGGTATCTTCCGAAATGCGGATTGAAATGTTGGTAAGTTCGTTTTTCACCGTGTTACGTATGACGATACAGTTTATCTCTGCAGACACCCATATCATCAGCTGAACCAGTAATATCACAAGTGCCATGACAAAGAATACGGTAAATGGAACCACGCTGTCTCCACGTTCGTTTTTCAGGCACTTCATCATTTCCAGTACCTCTCTGAAACACCTGCGGAACTCGATGTAAGTCGTATCGGTAATCCGGTAAACTGCCAGAATCCGCCGAGCTCCAGGTCCGCCGTAATCGTGAGATAAAACGGTGTACCAAGCTGAATGGCGGTACTGCAGCCTTCCTTTGTAATATAGCTGGTATCTACATTGTATGTAAGGTTGTCCGCTTTTCCAAGATCGGTTGTCAGGAACTCAACAAGAGATTCTGTGTCTTCGTCAACCTTCCCTGCAAGTTGGATTTGACGCGTGATCTGGTCGGCGGCAGCATCCATCTTCTGTTTTGTCATGATAACTGCCAGCACATCCATAATCACCGCAAGCACGACAACGACTACCAGTATGTACACAACCGTACTGATATAGTTGGCTTCGCCTCGGTCATCTATATTATACACTTTTTTTCTCAAGATCCCCCTGAACGCTCCTTCCAAAGCAGAAAAGCCACCGATTTACATCAGCGGCTTCCCCGTAGGTAATATTTTAACTGTACATAGTATACCACATGGCAAAGACACTGTCAAGGGAAAGGCTGGGTAACTTATGCCACCTTTTTGGGTACTATCAGCTTGCCGATATAAATATTTTTTATTCCCCCTGTCATACTATATCTTGCGTCATATTTCCGTTGTCTAATGTCGGGTGCATTTTTACATTGTTTTATTTGTTTGCATTATGTTTTATGCGCGTGCATAAATCGCAGTGCGGTAATTTATGGCGTGATATAGTATAATATTTGTAGGTAGGTGATAAATATCATGGAACATGATGTAACATTAAAAAATCGTGACAGATTTATTCAGTTAGGCATCGCGATTTCCGCTTTTCGGAAGATGCGCGGTATATCGCAAGAACAGCTTGCGGAAAAAGCCCAGATAAGCCGTTCTTTTCTCAGCAACATTGAAGCCCCAAGTTTAGCGCAACCGTTTTCGTTGGATATTTTCTACAACATCGCTGATGCGTTGGAAATATCGCCATCTGTACTAATTGACACATCTCACTATTCAGACAACTTGGAATGAGGAACTAAAGATGCCTGACAAATAAACTGCCACCAATGTTGGCAGAAAACGAATAAAGCGCTGCGCATAACTGCCGATAAACGGTAGTTATGCGCTCTTTTTGTTTAGAAACGGTTGGTTATATAGCGCATATCTTTTCAAACGGCGTCCGATTTGTTATTACTGTGCCATAAACATTACGACAGAGAAATTTTATTTCGAGTATTATGACCATATAACAAGAGTGAAGCATAACACCTACCACCACATCGAATACACCCTTATTAATCACCCACCGTTGCATGATCAGTCCAGGCAGCTGATTGCTTTTCAGATATCATGCAATGTAAAACTATTGTTTTTTTGCAAATCCAGCTTTACCGTTATAGCGGCTGTATATGTGCCACCAGACATATGCGGTCGTTTTTTGCTTTCTAAAGGAATTTATCGGTGTCGCTCTCCCCCTTCAAAATTGTTAATTTACGTTATGGAACGAAATTTCAATTTTGGAGGTATATATGTTCGACAACACAAATGAAAAATTCTACGGTGATAAACTGCAAAATCAGTTCACCGCTTATGTAGAGCGCGCTCTTAAAAATAACCGCATCTCATACTTCAGAAAGCACAAAGACCGTAATCAGATGGAATTACTTTTTGCTTCCGAGGACACATTGGGTGTACATATTGGACTTGACGATACAATTCCTATCAACACGGCAAACAATCACTCTCTTCATCCCGACTTCATTCGCCATGAAGGGTTAGCTGAAGAGCTTCGCAACATTTCCGAGAAAGATTTCACCATTATTCGTCTTCGCATTGTATACGGATATGCGTATAATCGAATTGGCACTCTCCTCGGTATGAAAGAAGACGCCGTGCGCGTTCGCTACTTCCGGGCAATCCAAAAAATCCGCGATAATTTAGGAGGTGCACAAAAATGATGTTTAGAGACCTGCTGTTAGCCGCCCAAAGTGGAGATCATAAAGCAATGGATAATCTCATTACCATGTACAAGCCTCTTATCACCCGCTATTCATTCTTCAACGATTCCTTCGACGAAGATCTCCACCAAGAGCAATTAATTCGTTTCGTACATTGTGTGGAGAAATTTTCTATAGATTTTCCCGAAGAATGTAACGAAGTTACCCACAAGAAGCGTGATTAGTGGCACATCGGACAACCATGCCGGTGAATCATTTTCCGGAGGACGTACAAATGGCAAAAAGGAAAAAGGTTGATCGTGATTCTGCATATCACAACACACTGCTTCTGCTGAAACGTTATCGTGATGTGGTATGGAGTTTGACGGTTGCTGTCGAGCAGGTAAAACACGATTTTCACAGTGAATACGGCAAAGACATAGATGAATTTTTGGACACAATCTATGCTGCCGGTGCTGACCTTTGCGGAACAGAAATCGAAGAACGTGCTAAAAGCATCGCTCGCAGCAACAAAATGCTTCATTACATTGATGATGCCGTTGCCACGATGCGACAAAAGAACAAAAACGGAGAGATCTATTATCAAGTTATCTACTATAATTATCTCTCGCCGCAGGCTTATCGCTCCAACGATGAGATAACGGAAGCCCTGTGTAGTAACGGTTTCTATATGTGCCGTAAAACAATGACCACATACCGCGCTGAGGCAGTGGAATGTATCGGTTCACTGCTATGGGGGTATACCTCGCGTGATTGCCGCGAAATTCTGGAACACTTTGTAGACGAGGATGAATAAATAGCATTTGAGTGCCCAGATATTCCGAGGGCTGGAACATCTGGGCACTTATTAGTCAGACTATAAAGTGGTGTATTTTACAGTTAAGGATGAAGAGCTGATTATTCGCCCATTAATCTCACCGTTGTTCCATGTATTTCTACTTCAAGCGGAAAATCAATCTGTGACGAACCGATACCATTACGTATTGCCGCCGGTGCGGGCTCCCTAAAGTTAGGCGAATAAAACTCTCTATCAATTGATTCTTGAGCTAAATACCCCTCTCCCGTCGCAGAATAGTATTGATATGTATCGTGCCTATTCAGCCATACTTTGTGTGAGTAACATCCTATATTGGGATAATCGCCATAAATCGGATCCGGAGCATATGTAAATTTAGCAATGCGATCATAGATAAGATTAGTGTATAATAAATCGTCAGATGACCCTTCAACGATCGGACCATATATAGAAACATATAAATCATATGCCGTTTCGAAAAGTCCAAACGCAGTAACAACATGCTCCGCAACTCCACTAACAACACCAGGAATGGATAACACAAAATCCACAAATGCTTTTGCGGTCATTAATGCACTAGTACCTGTCTTCTCTATCATTCCTGATGCTAAGTTATAGTATTTCACAGAATAATCTTTCATTCTGAAAACGTGACCGTTGTATTCATAATCATAATATACCGTACCCAGTGGTTCGTTCGCCATAATCTGTATATCATTCGGCATAGCAGTCGGCACAAATAATTCAATTCCTAAATCATCATTTCCAAGTGCCTTTTGCGCATCTATGACCTTTTCTATTCCCTCTTTTATGTCCGAGGGAATATTGTACTCATCAAAAAGAGTAATATTATTGTCATAAAGTTGAGAATCTATCACCACTTTTTCAGATAATAAATATTTATCTTCATATGCATTGACTAAATATTTATTACCTTCTATATAGTATATCTCACTATCTACAGTTGGTGTTACTCCAATATAGTCACCTTCAGACATTGTATCCAAGTTATTACATAAGTTTACTGTACCACTATCACATAGCACATATTCGCCATGCCCCTTATATTCAGCTACCGAATATTGAGTTACAATAGCATTTTCATTTATTATTTCGCCGTAAGCTGAAATTGGAATTACTGATCCAAACATAATCGAAACTATACTAATTAAAGAAACTACTTTTTTCACTGTTTTTCCTCCAAAATCATTTTATTAGTTTTCTCAATTCCTCCAACAAATTGTCATCATTGACTATTGTGTGCTTAAATTTTCCCACCCCCATATAACTATAACTGTTATTGCCGAGTAATATTTCCTTACATCCATCGCCATAGTCAAGAATTATTCTAAATTCCACGTCCGTTAAATTATATCCGTTTGCTACAATAAATGATATGCGTTCTTTATACTTACTAAGTGTGGTAATAATTTCATCAGATTTATCAGATATGCTGATATAATCCACATTACCATCATCATATCCAGCATTATACTCCGCAAGCAGTACAGTAACACTACTATTTTTATCATAGATAATATCACGTGGATAATTGATAAAAATAGAAAAAGCCGAAGCAAAAATTACGAGTATTATAACTAACCACATTACATTCTTAGACATGGATACCTCCGATTGAATAAACTTGACAGATTATAATATTGTTAATCGATCATCACATACTACATCCCATTTCCTAGTAATCAAAATAATAATACAAATGAGTTCTCTTTTCACTCCAATTATGGTAACAATATGGTAGGTAGGTGTATTTCCGTTGTCACAGAAATATTTATCATTACTATTTGGAGTGAAAAGCTCATATAACCCATCTATATAAATATAACAAATCAGGGTTCGGTTTCATTTCCATATCCAATGACAAATAATAAGGGGCTAGTATAAATTAGCGCATCCCTACTTGATTATATGCTCTGATTAGAATTATGTGTTGATGCTCAATTAACAGAAACAAGTTCGCAAGATTCTACTACCTTTCGCCCTAATGCAGCAAGTGCATCGTAATTACTGCATGCATCGGGCACATTAATTACAAAGCGTGTATATCCAATAATACCAGAAATACTATTCGAACCGATTTCATGTAGCATATTATCCTTAAGTATGTAGGTTGCTTCCCTATTCTCAAGTTTCTGTATTTCGGCTGCAAGTGGATTTTCTGTATCTATCCAATGCGATCTATGAATAGCAATCATAATGCCTGTATCAAACTCAAAAGTATAGTTTCCTTCTTTCAACATCTCTGATGGAGCAAAATAATACATAAACGACCATTCATCTATCACAGAACGATACAAAGTGTACCCATCAATTGTAAAATTTGGGAAGTAAAATTCCGAAATTTCATTGATGCTTGCACCTTTGAATGCAATTTCATAGTATTCATGAAAATCATATTCTTGGACGGCAGACGATTTATCTATAATATCTCTTTGGGACATAAACTTAAATTCCTCTATTTTGTCCAGAAGAAGTTTTTTAATATTGGGAGCAGCAACATTTTCTTCCACACCGAATCGAAATGCCGAAAGTGGAGACACATCATTATGGTTCTGAGTCGGTTGATGACTATCTTCTCCAGATGTTAATTCTAACGCATATTCCTTTAATTTGGTTGCATTATCATGTTGCAGTGAAGAGTGTTGGTTACAGCTTACAATACATGGTAGAAGTAAAGCGATCGTTAGATAATGAAGAATGAAATACTTTTTCATCTTAAATCCTCCTTTGGATAACAATTTATAAAGTTATGATTGAGGGTGTAATGAAAGGATCTGATTATAGTGTTTTGTGCACCATGTATTATATCCAGCTTCACTACGAATAACACAGTCTTCTCCTGAAGTACAAGTATCATCTAATACACCTAAATTATGAGATAATTCATGACGAATAAGCTGTTGGAGACTGTATTCTCCAGAGGCGGGATGATACGAATTAGTTGTAACTACACTGTTTTTTCCAGCTGTATCAGCAAGTCCACTCACCTGTCCGTGCCTCAGAGGTGACCAACCGTACCAGCACATTTTATAGCTAACAATGCGAATACAGTATGTCGGATCAGAATTATCTTGTAAAAGAGCAAGCAATTGTTCGGATGCCTTATGATGAATCGAATTGCACGAACTAAGAGTACCGCATGAAGAGTTGCATATTGTATTAGACCCTGTTTCACAAGAAGAGTTTAAGTTAAGTATAGTACTCGAGTAATTGCCTTTTAGAGAAAACTTGATTCCAAATGTTTCATCAAACCCATTAACTGCATTATTGAATGCTGCAGATGCTGTATTTGAAGTAATATTACTATCTCTGTATATTTTAGCTGTTTTTAAATACGAATCCAGATTTAAATAAAGATATGGCTGATTCGAACCTGATTCTGTGGAAGCAAGTCTCATAGCATAGTCAGTATCTAATTCATAATCAGTATAAAGCTTTAGAAGAACACCTTTATTGGCTGCTGAATGAGATGATGTCCAATCTTTAACCAACGAAGTGATGTCAAATTCAATATCTGTGGTCGTAGTTGTAACATACTCATGTGCAATAATATCTCCACTGTAATCGTTAATTGTGGCATTATTGGCTGTTACAGATGACTCATTCCATGCATTAGAAAATTGATATAGGAATACCGTACTAGCACGCACGGGTCTTTGAACACAATACATATTTAGGGTAGCTTGCAGTATATTATTTTCCGATAAACTATAAGAATCAAGTATATCTCTTAGCCCAGGAAAAGCTATAAGAGATCTGCTGTAACCAAAATTTGGATTAATGCAACCAAGGTTATTATAATAAATCTCTCCTGCTGATATATGAGGCTGAGCAGAATAAAGAGATGCATCTATAATATCTTTAGTTGAAGCTATATCATTACCAATTGGATAAAGCGTCAAGCTTGGATCAATATACACTGGATAGATTGTATTATCTGATGTTAAAAACGACTCATTTGCATCTATTACTAAAGTATATTGAAAATTAGGAACAATCTCAATTATCGAAATAGAGCCCTCTGTAAACGAGTTGCCACTGTCAAAGACAACAATATCTCCTATTTTAATATTCGTATTACTCTCCGAGTCTACAACATAAAAACTACCATCTTCCTTTTGCTCAATTGAGAGGCCATGTGTGTAAATACTAAAACCAAATTCATATATACCTGTATACCGTTCTAGGATTATTTCCTCCTTATAGCCAGAATACAATGTCGTATATTTTATTTTTGTATTAGAGTCAAACACATTGTTATATGTTATTTCATTGCCTTCAACAATCGGTGCTGAAACCACAGAAGTAGTAATTTTTCCAAAAGGTATCGGATTTGCATCTAATTCTATATCTCCGTATTTGAGTTTTACCCCAAGACTATTGGATTTATTTTTAAAACTTAACGGAAAGTAAACCTTTATATCATTGGATTTATTAGTATAGCGATATCCATTGACCTCAGTTGTTGTGATAATTGTGTTATCTTTATCTTTAAGCTGACCATCTTCGTAATATTTTATAATTTCATTAAAAAAATATATAGAACGAGTTCCATCATCGTTTTGAAATGCCAGCGAGAATAAATCTTCACTATCTCTAACACGAGATACATGATTATGGAGCGTTTTCGAGGGCATAATGTCGGAAAATTCAGAAAACCGGTAATCATACCTTGTATATGACTTACTATATTGTTGCGGGTCACTGGCTGAAATGATTCCTTCGTCTGTATAAGTTGCATATGTACCTATTGAAAAATTACTGATTATACAAGCAATCACCAGTATAGCAGAATATAATTTTATTCGTTTGTTTTTTAACATTTATATATCTCCTTTCAATCATATAATCATAATGCACAAGTTTTCCCCACACTTATGCGCTGATATAAATACATTTAATCGGGTATGATTGTAATAGCATGAATTGGTATATAAAACAGTTCAGCGTGATTATCATATTCCTCCCCCCTTCCTACAATGATTTACGAAAATCACTATTCCAGATGGGGCATCTTTTCACTCCAATGATAACAATATGGTAGGTAGGTGTATCTCCATTGTTATACTGAAAGCAAAAAGAATATATCCCCCATCTATAAGATATAACAAATCACAATAAAGATTCATTTCCATATTCGAAAAATATTATATTATATCTTGCTGTGCTCTCACCTATACATAAAACACTACTAAAATGTTTTTTCACACATGACCCATTTTGTAGTTACTCTAAAAAACAAATTCAAGTCATCTTTCGCAGATAATCATTATCATTTAACAAAACTTGCATAGTGTTTAATTACCAGAATAAGATTGCGATTTAATATTAGTCAGATTACCTCGCAGAGAATCTTTGCGCACAGCGAAAAAACACCATGCAGTATTCCTGATAAAGATCTTCATCAAATACACCGTCAATCACTGCCTCTTTAAGTAATAACGGTTTATACCGCAGCAAAAGTTCGTCAAAGCACTCCTGTTCGTTTGACTGTGCAGACAAGAGCAGAGCCTTAAAGTCTTTCTTCAACTTCCCGTAAAATGATTCTGAGTTTGTCAAGTGCCCGATAGTATATCATCGTTACACTGCTATACTTCATACCAAGTGTAACCGCGATCTCCTGAAAGCTTTTTTCCTCAACAGCGCGAAGTGTTACCACCAATCGTTCCCTCTCCTTAATTTGTCGGAGGGCAGTATGTAATGCATCGCCTTCTGCAATCACAAGAACAAAATCATCTTCGGATGCTTCACTGTCTTCCAGAGAAGATACTTCGTGCCTGGATATAGTGGATTGCTTGGCAAGATACTGACTCTTGCAATGCTGCAATGCTGTCTGCACATACGCAGTAAATTGATTCTGTAATATATCAGATTCCGTAATTCCTTCATTCCGTCTGTTCATCTTGCGCTTCCTTTCTCGCTCTGTCTACTATCTCCTTCAGCTCACGGCGGTCGGTGGTAATCAGTTCTTTTTCAAGCTCAGATGCTTTGAACTCTACGGTGATATTATTGTTATTCGTGGAGATCAATCCATTGCCGCGCTCGAAGTGGGTGATCGCCATTGTTTCCGTTTCGGACAGATGCAGGATATCCTGCCCTCTCTGTGCTTCCTCATCCTCCAGATTCAGTACAATCTTGGTCTTGGCATTATTGATAATGCCTTTGCCGTACTTGCCGTCTTCCAGAGCAAAGAAGTCGTTGAGGTCCTGGGTGGCGCAGATTGCCGATCCACCGTAACCACGGATGATCTTGAAGATTTCAAGTACAAATTCCGCCGCCAGACGGTTTGATGCCGCGCCGATGAGCTGCCACGTTTCGTCGATAAAAATGGCTTTTTCAGCCGTGCGGTCTTCCTTTGCTTTATCCCAAACATAGTCGAGAACCACGAACATACCGACAGTCAGAAGATCACCGGTCAGCTCGGAGATGTCGAGGACGATATATTTGTTGTCCAGCCGCACGTTAGTCTGTTGGTTGAAGCTTCGGGCAGAACCGCCGACAAAACGGTTGATGATGTTCGCCAGACGTTTGGTTTCGGGGGATTGTTTGAGTACCTCGTGAAGATCACCAAGAATGGGCATCTCTTTGTACTGCTCAGGATACTCGGGATCTACCAAAGTATCATTGTTGTGCGTAATACCTTTGAGAGCATAGGTCTTGATCAGAGCATCATCAAGCAACTGCTTTTCCTCGTAGGTCATGTCGGGGATAAGTAGTGAGAAGAAGATGTGGAGCTTCTGAATCTTACCTGCAAGCATAGACTTATCGATATTAGGAGCATCCAGCAGATCGGCAACCGTGGTGTCGGTCTTGCGAATCTCCATAATGTTGATACAGTTCGGGGATGCCGGGGAGATCTGGATGAACTCACCGCCTATGTTATTGCAGGCACGGTAGAATTCGTTGCCTTTCAGCGGAGCGATAATGAAGGTCTGGATGTTTTTCTGCCGCATACGCAGAGCCATCAGCTGCATGGTGAAGGTCTTACCGGAGCCGGATGTACCGAGAATCGCCATATTCGCATTCTTGTAAATACGGGAATTGAAGATGTCCACGATAATCAACGAATTGTTGTGTTTGTTGACCCCGAGCAGGATACCGTTATCGTCACACATTTCAAAAGAAGTAAACGGATAACAGCTTGCCACACCGGTGGTCAGAATGTTTCGCTTGGAGCGTGCAAAGAGATGCTTGTCGAGGGATACCAGAGGAAGTGCGGACAGAAATGCCTGCTCCTCTCTGAAATGACAGTGGCTTACTTCGATATCCTGCGAGATGAGCAGTTTTTTCAGTTCATCAATACGCCATTCCAGTTCCTTTTCGCTGTCAGCCGTGACCGTGATCAGAATACTCATGAAATACAGGTCTTCATTGTTACCAAGTCCTTCTTTGAGGTAATATCCGCTGCGGATGGCAGAATCCAGATCGTCAAAGTCGGTATTGGTATCCGAGGTATCCTTGATCTTGGAACGGTTAATTCGGAGCTGCTGACCTATCTTGCGCTGAAACTGTTCTTTGGGCTGACGGTCGATAAAGATGTCAAGGTCAATTCCCTCTCCGGCATTGACGAGCAGAGACAGCCAGCCTGCTGATACCTGTGACTTATATCCATACGAAGGAATCAGCAGATAGGCGTGGAGCATACGATCCATGAGAACATAACTGCCATGTGTCACGTCAATGCTGTCCGGCGCGATTATATCTCCTGCGGAAAGTGCTTCCATACTGCTGTGTTTCGTCATCAAGTCGGCAACATGCTCTTCGATAGTCTTGTCGATAGCGGTGTTTCGGTTCAGGAGGTTGTAAAGGACATCTACTGTGAAATCATTGTCGTTTTCATACTGGATAACTTCATTACCGCACTGTCTGAGGAATACCGTTGCCGTCTGCACAACGGAGTTCAGTTCAGCAATGGCATCTTTTTCGTCACCACGTCTTCCGCCGATACCCTCATATTCGAATATGATAAAGAATCGGCGAGTGATCGCTTCTTTGGAGCCTAGCTGACGGACAAGGTTGGCATAGTCCTGTTGAAGCACGCGGCATCTCTCATCGGTTTCATGAGCAATTTCTTCCTCGATCTTATAGAGGTGCCTATTTACATCCGCTTTCTTAGTCAAGACCTTGAACTGGATCTTCGCAGGGCTGATCTTGAGATAGGACACAAAGGAATAGATGATATTTCTCTGCTCTCTGGCACTGCGGAGAAGAAAGTTGATCGGGGATACCTCAATAATCTTCACGTAGCGGTGATCGCGGGTGTAAATAATCCCGTTGCGAATGTCTTCAATGGGAAGATACTGCGCCACGGGGTTGGCAGCCTTCGGGGATTCTACTGGTTTCTTTTTCTCTTTGGGGTCATCACTATAGGTTCTCCGTGGCTTCCTCTCTTTTTTGGGACGGGAGAAGTCATCATGGAATTCATCATCGAAATCATCGTAATGATCTGCCAGTTCTTCACGGTGTACTTTCGTCTTCTTTGGCTTTGCCTGCTTCGGTTCGGGTTTCGGTTTGACTGTACCGCCTTTACCGATGACCCGTTTATTCTGCAGGAACTTGAAGAAGCCGAGAACAAACGTGGATAGACTCTCACCATTGATACCAATCAAAGCGAGCAGTCCAAGTGGAAGTGCCGTCAGGCAAGCAATAATAATCTTTGCAGTTAAAGACAGATTGACCTTAAACAGCGGAACGATAAAGACTGCGGCAATTACACCTGCTTCGATAACATTACGGAGCTTGAACATACCGCCCATTACGGTCCCGGTATCCACAAAGTTTTCGGGAATTCGGTATACATCTCTCTCCTCAGTTTGTCGTGCCATCGTCTTCACCTCCGTCCAAATAGAGTGATAAGCTGTCAGCAAAGTCCGCTGCCAATGCTTTTTGTTCTTCCGTCAAACCGAATACATCTTCAGTTATGTAGTCATCACCGAGATAGATCACGGTGTAGTTAACCTGCGTGTACGGTGTCTGAACTGTTGTGTATGAACCGTCTTCGTTCTGTATATAGGTTGTCTTTGTTTTTGCTTTCTCCACGACCATATAGAAAAAGAAGTTGTCCGAGCATTCGGTCAGCTTCTTTGTAAGATCGTTTACTTTTATGGTTTTCTGAAAATCGGTCAGTGCGCTGTATTCGCAAATGATACGAGTACTGTCGTGGGGGAGAGAAGCGGAATACGGATCGTTCAGCGTCATGGTATCGTTCGCACCATACCCAGCGAAATCAGCTTGTATCTCGGCAAGTACATCCGCATGGGCATTCTGCATCACAATATCCACCGCCGTACACGCTTCCGCATAATGCTCGGTGACAACAGAGTAATCGTTTATCAAGGCTTCCTCTACGATGGATTCATCCCATACGGCATCGTCAACCGTTTCTGCGGCATCCCCACCACCCCCAAGTCCGCCGAAGAGCATAGACGGAAGCATCATGAGAATCATCACCGGAAGAAGCAGCAAAGCCACCAGGACAATGGCTACTTTTGCAATAACCTTTCTGCCTTCCCACGCCAGTCCTGCCGCAATTCCGTATGGTCCGAGTGCTGCGCCTTTGGATGCACCGGCAAGAGCTTTACCAGCTTTGATTGCACCCTTGACCGCACCTGCAGCAACGGATACGTGTTCAAGACCGCTTTTTTCTAGTTCTTTATTCATAGTTAATCTCCAACAAAAAAGCAAATGTCACTTAACAACATTTGCTTTTTACACTTATTCATCGTCATCCAGAAGTTCTTTTGTTATTCCATTCCGTTCGCACGAATTTTTTAGGACCAATCCTGCATCACTATAGTGTATAAGATTTGTTTTGCCTCCGTACCCATAATCTCTCTCAAATCGTACAATGTCATAGAGGGTAGTTGCATACTTTATTATTTCAGTCGCTATTCCACTGCGTTGATACCGTTCAGTTATATTAGCTATATACGGATAAGCTATTTGTGTGTAGTAAGTATCACTGACAATAAAATCTATCTGTCCGATTTGAATATCATCGTGAAATGCACTAATTGTGTTAGTAACATCATTATATTCCAGAGTGATCAACCTATTTCTTTTATCTCTAAATTTCATACATACCTCCAAATAACCCATCTCGATATATTATAACACACAAATTGGAATATGTAAATGATGCCATTATACTTTATCCTTTCTGCGCGGTATCTGCGGCAGCTTCTGAACGATTTCCTCTTTGTACTGGATCTCGTTATTGCTATCCATATACGGTGTCTTCTCTACGGTATCCTGCGGTGTCTGCTTATACCATCGGGATCCGTCTGCTGCTGTTTCAACGGTATATGCACCTTCCGGTTTCATATACTGATCAGCACTGTACATAGCAAATTCCGCAGGTGCCGCGCCGCCAACCGACTCTTTTCCAAATATGCGTCCGCCGCCAATCTCTGTTTCCGTAAACTGAGGTGCATTCTTCTGACCGGTATAACCGAAATAGGAGATCATCGCTTCCGATGCACGGTCTCCCGCAATGGTGCCCTGTGCATTTACATTCCCTTTTGCAACCGCTCCGATGATCGTATTGGCATAGTCACCGCCGCGCTGAACGGAGTTGTTGTACAGTCTTTGGCTGATCGGATGATTCTGCTGATTTGTGATACTGCTCGCGGCATGATTGTGCGACGTTCTACTGACAGCGCCGGCAAGTCCACCGGAGAGAAATGACGCATCACTTCCAGAGCCGGAGGAAGATCCACCACTGCCACCGCCGCTATTACGGTGACCGAATGCGCCACCGCTTGCGATCTGTATGCCTCTCATTGCGATCATAAGCTCACCCAGCATACTGCCACCGGTGTGACCGACGTTAATGCCAAGCGAAGACATAAAGAAGTCGATCTTCTGGCTGACTTTCAGAAAAGCAATGGCACAGAGAAACCAAATGAATATGTTTCCCGTAACCTTTTCCTTACCCTGTGAGGCAACCTGCGACTGCACTTCACCCTCTGTAACAGCGAGAACTGATACAGAGCAAAGGCTGCATACCAGTATAATGGTTAGCGTTATAATCAATATTTTCTTCATAATACAACACCTCACACAAACAAAGGATTCGACAGAAACGTGCCTACCATCGATGTAAAGATACGCAGACACCAGGCATTCATAATGATCAGAAACATTTGTCCGGCGAACATTCTGCACCAGCTCTTAAATATGTTTCCGGTAGACTGTGCTGATCCGGTTGCAAATGCTACAGGAGCCGTGAACACCAGTACACCAAGAAGCACATACCGTTCTGCCGCTTCAAAGAGTAGTTTTATATAGTTCCATGCGAGAATGAGCAAGAGAATCAACGCAATGACGGCTACCGAACCATTTGCCACAACACCGAGAATCGTTACGATTACACTATTGAAATTCGCAAAGGAAAGTGGCGGCAGATCGGATGTAAGAATCCAGTTATACGGTGTTCCGCCAATCTTCAGAGCTATATCAATGATATCATCCGCGAAGTATGCGAGAAAGATAAAAAGTACACTGCGGATAGTCAGTTTGATGGGATCTTCCGCTTCAAGCCCCGCAACCAAGCCAAAATTCTTGAACAGATTCCATATCCAGTTGAGTAGGATTAAGCCGATTGCCAGAGCAACAAACACATTATACATTGTTTCGGCTGCCGGGAAATACCGTACAAACGAATCCATATTACACCCCAGTGCGCCGAGTACGGATGTGGAGATCATATCAAGCAGATTCATCACCTGCTCGGCTATCCACTCCACTATTTTATCTAAGATTCCCATTCAGGAGTTTCACCTCGATTCAAAATATAGAGCAGTCAGCAGGCAGGGAGAGAAGCTGCCCGCTTTCCGCTTTGGTTTATGCAGTCCACTGCCCTCCGGAAAAGAAGGGAGTGACATACGCCATAATAAATCCAAGACCATTGAGAATGGCCCACGAAATAATGATTCGCTTCAGCCATGCACGGCTTTCATCGACCGTCTTACCGTTCTTTGAGAAGTTCATAAGAAGCAGTGCGACTGCCGCCGTTACGACTGCAGCAATGGTAGAAATGCCGATGACTTTACCATAGACATCTTTCATGATTTCCGACGCCTTTGTCCACATATCGGCAGTACCACCGGTTCCTGCTGCAAAGCAGGTCACCGCCAACATGGACATCATAAAGACAGCCGCAAGGATCATACAGATCATCTTGCGGCTGTTGAATCGCGGCGTCAGTGACAATTCGTTTGCTTTCTTTTTCTTGTTCATTTGCGCCTCCTATATGGCAATGCATTGCCTCTCTCCGTACCTAAACTATTCTGCAAACAAAAACGGCGCCACCGTGAAAGTAGCGCCGTCTGGCTTGTAGATATAATTTTAAGTGTAATTATTATATCAGATATGAAAGTACCTGTCAAGAAAATGAATGGGTAAATGTTGGGGAACGAATCCAAATTGCACTAAAGAATGATCAATTTCAGCGCTTATTAACGTTTCAATTCGCATCTTTTATTGTATTATTCTGCTTCTCAATTTTATCTTTCTATTCCTAAAATATCATAATACTGATTGGTATACATATCTCTCACTTATATAGTTAATAAAAAAACGGCGCTTCAGTAGATAGCGCCGTTTTTAATACACGACAATAGAACAAAACCTATGCAAATGGTATAATATCAAGTATTCTCCATCCATCCTCGGTTAATCCTAAAAGATAAAACCATATTCGTTCCATCTCTTCGTTTTCCCCCGGGGAAATCTCTTGGCGAGATATTTGTATCAACGCACGCTCTGGATTGCACTTAACCAGTTCATATGAATATTCACTTGATATATACCACCCTATACTACCAGGACTGCAATATGTTTTGCCCTCAATATTTTTCAACGATTTTACTTCATCAATGGCCTTTTTCAAAGCATTTCCATAGAATATACTTTCACAGAATGATGTCCATTCCTCCCATGTATCATATTCCTCATTAGTTACTGCAAAATATACTCCGCTATCATCCGATTGTAACGGGTTGACTTCCATAGATTCATAAACAGTGTAGTATTCATAGGTAAGATAATGATCCATAAGTCCTGAGATTTCGTCTTCAGAAATATTGCCATTATCATCTTCACTATGGATTGGCTGTTTATCGTCTATAGAGTTCGTGTCGCACGATGCTTCAGAGCAAGAGACTACCCCGCATAGCATTATTACGCTAAAAATCCAAGCCAAAACCTTCATATATTTGCCTACTAATCAAAATAATATATATAGTTG